>Ga0209181_10000013_pt1 | contig 259724 bp, 237 predicted proteins | sample MAT05_FD_187208 | JGI IMG/M metagenome (GOLD analysis project Ga0209181, IMG submission 187208) | Freshwater microbial communities from Lake Fryxell liftoff mats and glacier meltwater in Antarctica - MAT-05 (SPAdes) (version 2) | ecosystem: Environmental > Aquatic > Freshwater > Ice > Liftoff...
ATCAAAAATTTCATTAGCCACTTTCGAGCGCGAACATGCTCAAAAGACTTTGACATGGCTGAATGATACCGAACTCTGCAAATTTCTCGGTCGTACTGAGCCAATCTCACAGGCCGAGCAAGAAATTTGGTTTGAGCAATTGAAGGGCAAGAAGAGCGAAATTCTCTATTTTGCTATTGAAACCATCGATACAAAAGAGCATGCCGGGAATGTCTGGTTGCACGGCATTGATACGAAGAATGCTAAAACCGAAGTGCGCATCGTGCTCGACCCGAAGCATTCAGGCAAAGGGCTGGGTGTGGAAGCTTTGAGCTTGATCAAGCAATATGGTTTTGAATGGCTCAATTTGCACAAAGTGACAGGCTACGTGCTGGCATTCAATTTGCCGGCACAGAAAGCCTTTGAAAAAGCCGGCTATATTTGCGAGGCGGTGCTCACCGAAGAGCGCTGGTCAAATGGCCGTTACGTCGACCTGCACGTCTTTTCGAGCATTCGCGGCCGTTAGTTATGGAATTGCTTTTCAGCCCCTTATTTTTTAGCCCGCAAAGTTTGGCACCACAAATCAGTGTCACTATGCTGGCCTCTATTAGAATGGCTTACGGCTGCCTGCTGCTTTTACATTTGCTGATCGCCTTACCCAACTGGAAGCGTTTTTTCATGGGCGAAAAATGGGGCGGCTACGCCAAGTCGTCTGCTTTTGATGACGTGCTGCAGAGCCCCTCGGCCGCGGTGACAATCGGAATTATCTGGCTGGGCTGTGCCTTTGCTTTGATCACAAATTACCAGCCTCTTATTGCGGCAATTATCAACCTGGCTATTTGCCGCTACTATTTTGTCGAAATGCGCTGGCGCGGCGTCGCCCGCGGCATGGGCGCTCCTGGTTTTATGACCTACTGGTTAGCCTTTGCCACAGTGCTTTTGCAATGTGCCTTAGATTTTGCCCCGGCCCAGCTGAGCTTAGTGCTACTGGTGGTGCAGGTCGATTTCGCTCTAATTATGCTTTCTGCCGGGCTCTATAAACTCAGTGCCGGATACGCAGCCAATGAAGGCATGGAATACGGTCTCGTCAACCCTGAGTGGGGCTACTGGTGGAAGCTTTACAAAAAACTCAATCCGGCCAACCGTGTTTTCAAACTAATGAATCATCTGGCCTGGCTCACCGAAGTAGTGTCGGCAATATTAATGCTCGTGCCGACAACGCGTTTTCTTGGTGCCCTGCTGATGCTGCTCAGTTTTGTTTTTATTCGCACCCAGATTCGGCTGGGGGCACTGTGCGAAATGGTGATGGTGGGCTGTTTATTCTTTTTCCATCCCGGTTCGGCCGTTGACGTGTTGAATAGCGAATTGCTTAAGTGGCTGCAGGTTTCGCCGGCTCTAATAAACTCCGGCGTCCCGCTAATTCAGCCTCAAGATGGGCTGGCCGCCACACTTCTACAAATCGGCTTGTGGACATATTTAATTCTTCTTCCGCTTAGCCACGCCGGACTCTATTTCAATTTTTACAAGAAAAAAAGGCTGCCTGAGCCGCTGCAAGTCTTCCTCGAAAAATATACAAATACTTTCGGTATCATCATCTGGCGAGTTTTCTCTGTTGATGTGGTCAATTTCTTCATCATGATCTACGAGAAAAATAAAGCCACTGGTGAGAAGCGCTTGCTCTCCACTTACGGCTGGCCCCTCTGGTCAAGATTCAGCCATGTGGGCGAATGTATTTGCATCACCAGCTTATTTACCACATTGAAATATTACTGCTCCAACAAAGACCTGTTCGAAGAGCGCATTTTGCGCTATTCGCGCACATTGCCATGCGCTGAGGGTTCAGTAATCGAGTTTGAATATAGTCGCGTCATTAAAGACAAGGGCACTTTTGTTTTTAAACCAATCGCTTTCTACACCGTCGATTTAGCCCCAGACGGCTCGGGCACAGTGGTGGAAACAATCGAAGACGAAAGCTATTCGACAACGGCAGCTCACGTCTCCTCACCGGTGCATGAAGGCGCCACTCCCGGCAGCTACGCACCGGCGAAGAAATAATGACCGATATAAAGCGCCCAGTCTTATTGCTTACCGCAGCCAACGCCCCGGTAGACAGCTATGCCGCCATCTACGCAGCGTCGATGGTGGAGGCATTGCCCGACTGCTCAATCATTACTTTTGCCATTGGCAAAAAAAATATTGGTGCATCTAACTTAGCGCCCGACTGCGTTAAAGATCTGGCGGAACAAGCTGTCAAAATCGGTCAGGCTGCCGGTGCCAAAATCGTCGTGGCACTGCTCGCCTCGCCAATTATTGTACTCACTGCGGCTAAAGTCGCAGCGGCTCTGGGAGCGGAGCTAGTGACAATCGCTGCCGACACTATGGAAACAATGGTCGCGAGCAATAAAGAGCTGGCGCCATTTTCGAGTGTTTTAATCAATGAATTCAACAAGCTCATCGCCGGGTCAACAAAGTGCGCCGCCATCACTGGCAGTGGCCATGACCACATCACTACACAGCTGCACAAACCCTGTGAGTTGCTGCCATTACCGCTTGATCTAAAGGTGACAGAAGGAACTCAGCAAAGAACTCCAGAGATTTTCCGCATCGCCTGCCATATTCCATTGGCCATTTCTCAGGCGACTTTCAACAAATTTTTCCATGCCTTAAGTCGACTGGCGCAGCGGCCTGATGCAGCAAAAATTGTTTTTGACCTGATCGGCGGCTATCAAGAATGTGATTTTGCTGTATCCACTCCAACCGAAAATCTAGAATTGAATAGGGTCGGTCGGCTGTCTGCAGCGCATACTCTCCGCACAATGTCTAAAGCCGATCTGGTTTACGTCTGCGCCCCGCTGGAGCAAAAACTATCTACGGCACAAGAATTCACTGTGCGTCTCCAGCAGGCGCAAGGACTACAAGCCGGTTCCCACCTACTTTTTCACGGACAGGAGGCTTACTGTCTGCCTGAAATATTAGCGAACAAAGAACTTGGGCTCTGTGTCAGTGACATTGGCGACCAGCATATAGAGCAAGTCTTGACTGAGTTAATTGATGCTCCAACTACGCAGAAAAGCAGCCTGAGCACTCCGTGTAGCGGCGGTTCTTCAAAAGAAAAAATAAACTTGATCTGGGCCGCATTGCTCGGTTAATTTTCTAGTCACTCGTCCTCATTGTCCGCCGTCTGGTTACTTGCATCTAAAAATTTCTCTTTATCTGCAAGCTCCCTGTCTCATTCTATTTCCCGATAGCAAAGAAAAATCTAGAAGCCGACAAAAAGGTGCACAGACTTCTATAACCGAAATAAGAAATGGTCGCTGGCACAACCGATTCTCTGCCCGGTTTTATCTAGCGCATATGCTCTTACCTGGTAAATTCCTGAAGTAGGAAACATCCCTCTGCGCAGCTGATAATTACCGCCATTGCCATTTGATTTTACCGTAGATGACACTTCCGGCCCAGCTGATTCGAAGCCGTTTTTAACAGCAAATTGTACATTGGCTTTCGAAATTTCCAGAGCGCTGTCCGCGGCTCCAGGCACCTTCGATATATCAACGGTCAAGAGCGAACTGGTACCCTCTTTGCTCAATGCTGCTGTGCCATTCGCCGAAATCGCCTGTGACATGCATTGATATCAATAACTTAGATTTTGCGCCATAGCTCATAAGCTTTACGGGAAGATACTGTAGCTCTCCATCGTCAGTTTTAAACCCGCACTGCGCAAAAAAGCTCTGGGCACTGTGTAATTTAAAAATACTTCGACGAAATCAATTTGTGATCGTTTCACGCCATTGAACAAAAGAACGGTCGAACCATCTGGCTTCTGAGTAATGCCAGGTTCGAAGTTGAGCAATTTTTGTCGGTCTGATTGATCGGAATTTTGAACCAGTTTACTGATATCTGAAAATGCGCGATTTTTCACTGACCATTTAAATATTCGAGACTGAGCCTCAGGCAGAAGCAGGTTTTGCTTTAACAGTCCAAAAGCAGCACTTCTGTCATTGGCCTGAATGTGCAAAATATCCAGGTCAGATCTGTAATGAGCCAGGCCGGTAATGGCGTTACAGCAGCAATAGGCACCTTTTAAAGAATCTGGCGAGCCAACGAAAACATACTTATGCCCATCGTTTTTAGCTGGCAAAATTTGCATATACATTGACTGGAACAAGCATCATAGAGAAGCCGTGCAACCACTGATCGACTATCAGCTCAATTGAAGTCACTGACAGCGAATCATCATATCCGCCGATGAATGTTCCCAGCGCCAGTCGCCTCAGCAAAAAATAGAGTGCCAACATTACCCATAGCGACAGTGTTTTCTTCAATGCTTCAACAAAGGCCTGGCCTGTGCGTTGAACTAATGTCGTCGCCGCGGAATGATCAGGGCGATAGAAAATAAGCTCATAAAGCAGCATCAAAGGCGGAAAAACGACGGCCATCTCTTTTGAAGCCGGGGCACAAGCGAAGGCGGCCAGACAGAGACCTAAAGTTGCTTTGCTTTTACTATCGCGCCAGTACAAATAGAAACAAACTGCGCAGACGAAAAACGCCGTGACAATAGAGTCGACTCGTCCGGTAATCCAGCTGACGACCTCGCCATGTAAAGGATTGACGGCGAAAGAGCCGATGCCATAAATGGCCACCAGCGCGAGTGAGCGTCTGGTTTGTGAAAATCGATCTTTCTCACTGCAAAGTAAATGGCAAACGATGCCAGGACAAGAAAAGCAAGATTGGTTATATGAAAGCCGAACCCATTTTTATTCCATATTAGATAATCAGTGAACATGAACACCGAAATTAAAGGCCGATAGAACAAGGGCGTCGGTATATCAAGCCAGCTGGTAAATTTCCCGACTAAGGCCTCAGAGTGGCCGACAGCAATAGTTTTACCACCACGGTACTGACACAAGTTTTTTCATATTCAGGAATTTTCTCCCAGTCAGATCCGGCCCGCAGAGCAAATGCTACGGCAGTGGACAGGAGAGTTTCGCCGGTGCCGACAAAAGAGTTGCTGCCCGCTTCAATTGTCTCGGGGCGCTCAGTGCAGTCACGAATAGTGACATTAGGCACACCTATAATATTGCATTCTTCTTGCACAGTGCCACTATCAGTAATGACGCAGTGAGCATTTTTCTCAAGCTTGACGAAATTAAAGAAAGAAAAAGGAGCAATGAAAGTCAGGCCAGGAAGCGAGCGTTCCAGTTCGCCAAGTTTGCTTTGAGTACGAGGGTGAGTGCTGATGATTACTTGCTTTGAGTGTTCTACACTGAGGCGACTGAGGGCCTGTACAATCTGCCCCAAACGCTCGGGATCGTCTACATTTTCAGCCCTATGAAATGTGCTGAGGAAATAATCATTAGGTGAAAGGGTCAGTTCTTTGAGAATTTCAGAGGCGTCGATGGCCGGCATATTCTCCATCAAAATTTCTTTGATTGGGTTGCCTGTGACGAAAATGCGCCGCGGCTCTATGCCTTCTCGCAATAAATTCGCTTTGCTATTTTGCGTGTAAGGCAAAAGTACATCGCTGCAGTGGTCGACTATGCGGCGATTAGCCTCTTCTGGAACGCGATCGTCGAAGCAACGATTGCCGGCTTCCATGTGATAAACAGGAATGCCGTATTTCTTGGCAATAATGGCTGTCAGTGCGCTATTTGTATCGCCCAGCAATAGCAGGCGATCGGGCCTGTCAGCGCGCACCAGTTCTTCAAATTTGGTAAGAATCTGGCCTATTTGTTCGCCTGGTTTTGACGACTGTACTTGCAGAAACTCGTCTGGTTTGCGAATGGCCAGCTCGCGGAAGAACACTTCAGAAAGGCTATCATCGTAGTTTTGCCCGGTGTGAATCAGGGTGTGATCGCAGAATTCATCCAGCAAAGGAATGATGCGACTCAATCTAATAATTTCTGGTCTTGTACCGACAACTGTAAAAATCTTCATGGGTGTCCTCTAGTTAATGCAAAAATTCTTTGGCCTGCATGAATGCATCAGGCTCAACTTTAAACAGGGTGGCCATGCGCCTTAGACTTACGGTCTGATTTAATTCTTCGGTTAGAGCTACTTTTCTAGCTTCGGCAGCACGCTGGCGCAGTTCGCTATTTCCGGCAAATTCGCGTAGAGCATCGGCTATTTTCTCCGGGTCCATAGAATGGCAGCAGATTCCAACCGGATATTTTTCAATAAATCTGGTTGGTGCCGAATCTTGAGGGCCATGATAAAGAGTGAAACAACCAGAAGCCTGATAAGTAGAAAACTTATTAGGGAAACACAAGCGTACGGCATCGGCATATTTGCTGTCGAACCAGTAGGGCAAATAGGCTATATCTACTTGTGCCAGCTGCTCTATGGCCTCGCGAGTAGGATAGAAACCAAGAAATTCGATCCGGCATTTTTTACCAGCTGCCACTGCCGATAGTGTCATGGCGTTACCAAGAATGCGCAGGGTAATCGCCCTGCCGTCTATTTCCCAGCCCACTAGAGCCAGAGCGGCCAGCAGTGCCTGCATCTCGTCTTTAGCATAAATGCTGCCGGCAAAACCGACGATTAAGCGGCCATCTTCTTGCAGCCTGCCGTCGCGAATTTGACGATAGCTTTCAGGAACTGAATTGATCAGAGCTTCACAAGGTATGCCGAATCTAAGCTCGAATGACTGTTTCATGCCGTCTGAAGCCACTCCGCAGCTCTGCGACAACTTCAAGATAGATTCAAACTCATTGAGCAAAATCTGTTTGGTCAAAGGATTGTAGCCACGATTCATTAAAATATACTCGAACGGATCCCACACCAGCGGAATTACCGGAAGCCCCGTGCGGCGAACAACTTCAGCGGTGATATAAACAATGGCCGGACCGCTGAGCACAGCCCAGATAACTTCGGCTTTAACCTCGGTGGCATATTTAACCGCTGCATCAATGATTGGTGCGCATTCTCTCTTCCAGCCGGTGATCTGCTTTCTCGAGCGCATCCAGGCGCTAAAATTATTAGAGCCCGGTGGTATGACTCGTTCTTTGGGCAAATTGCAGACCTGCATGGGAATCCAGGAAAGATCTGGAGAAGCAATGCCCACCTCGTAATCAGGGGCAATGGGGGCAAAACAGAATAATTTGTCGTGAGGAAACTGGCGGCAGAGATCACGCAGAAAAACCTCACCCACGCTACTTTCTCCCGGCCTGGTGGAGCTCAGAAGTAGTGTGCGAGGAATTGACGAAAGATTTGATTGAGAAGCCGGCCCTGGAATTGACATTGATTAACCACTGAAGGCTCTACCAGCATCTAACTGAATGGAGTATAAAGCTGAACCACCATCCGGTCTAGCCACAAAAGCGGCGGGTAGCCTGAGACACGCTGCTCATTATACAACTTTGTGTATAATAACTCGCAATGCGAGGGCTGCTTATGCCGAAATCCAAGCAAAACGAAGACAATGAGACTGAGGTGATAATGGAAACTTACGAAAGTTGTGGGAATGTTTTCAAAGATCTAGGTTATTCCGACATCGAATCAGCAAGTCTTTTGCTGCGGTCTGAGTTAATGCGTTCAGTGCGCGAGACAATAACAAAAAATGGATGGACGCAACAGGAGGCTGCGAAAGCGCTAAGCATACACCAGCCGCGTATTTCAGATTTGTTTCAAGGACGGATGGGTAAATTTTCCGTGGAAACTCTTATGGATTGGCTGGATAAGCTAGGGAAGAAGGTTGTAGTGACTGTGCAAGATAAAGATGTAGCCTGAAAAGCTGGCTTAACATAAAATAAACCATTTGAAGCCCTTACCATGCTTGTATATATGGTCATTATCCCTTTAGTTGATATGGAAGATTAAGATGGCCAGCAAAGTTTTCGTGTCTGGAGCCGACGGTTTTATCGGGTCGCACCTGACTGAAAATCTCGTCAAAGCAGGCCATGAGGTCAAAGCTTTTGTCTGTTATAACTCGTGGAACAGCTGGGGAAATTTAGACAGTCTCGGCCCTGAAATTTTGAAATCGGTAGAAATCGTCACCGGTGACATTCGCGATTTTCACAGCGTGCGCGAAGCTATGCGCGGTTGCGACATGGTTTACCATCTGGCCGCGCTTATCGGCATTCCTTACTCTTACCTTGCACCGCGCTCGTACGTTGATACCAATATTGGTGGCACACTTAATGTGCTTATGGCCGGTAGAGAATTAGAATGTCAGAAAATCGTCCACACTTCAACCAGCGAAGTTTACGGCACAGCTCGCTTCGTACCGATTACAGAAGAGCATCCGCTGCAAGGGCAATCACCTTATTCTGCCACTAAGATTGGTGCCGACCAATTGGCTCTTTCCTTCTTCAACTCATTTGCCACTCCAGTGACTATCGTCAGACCATTCAATACTTATGGCCCTAGACAGTCACCTAGAGCCGTAATTCCTGCAACCATTCTGCAAATTGCCAGCGGCGCTCGCCAGCTCAAATTGGGTGCACTGACGCCGACTCGCGACTTCAACTATGTAATTGACACAGTACGGGGCTTTATGGCGGCAGCGGCCACCGAAAAGTCGAACGGTGAAGTGGTCAATATCGGCAGCAACTACGAAATTTCTATTGGTGATACCGTCAGTTTGATTGCAGAGATCATGAAAGCAGAAATCACCATTGAGTCTGATTCATCGAGAATTCGTCCTGAAAAAAGCGAAGTCGAAAGACTCTGGGCAGACAATAGCAAAGCCAAACGTTTGCTGGGCTGGACGCCAAACTATGGCGGTCATGAAGGCTTCCGACGCGGTTTACAAGAAACTGTTGATTCGTTCGTGAATACGAGCAAGAGCAGTGAACGTTCGCTCATGTATCACGTTTAAAATATTCGGCTTAAAATATTCGGCTTAAAATATTCGGCTTAAAAGTATGTCCAAAGATCCTACACCTGTAATTTTGATGGTCGGCGGCGCCGGAAAAAGGCTCATGCCTTTGACTGAACACACGCCTAAATCGCTGCTGCAAGTGCAGGGGAAACCGCTGCTCGAGCGCATGCTCGAATTTTTAGCCGACAGTGGTTATCACGATATTCACCTTTCAGTGAACAACAAATGCCACAAATTACGTGATCATTTTCAAGACGGATCTAAATGGAATTTGTCCATTTCATACCTGACTGAAGAAGAACCTATGGGCACTTGCGGCGCCCTGCGCCTGCTGCCTAAACGGCCTGAGCAGCCAATTTTGGTCATGAATGGTGATCTAATTACCAATATCGATTTAGACAAACTCTTGAAATTGCACGCCGACAAAAAAGCACTGGCTACGGTCTGCTCTTTCAAATATACTGCCACCATTCCCTACGGAGTTGTAGAAACTGTGGACGGTATGCTGGCATCAGTGGCCGAAAAGCCCACCAGCCAGCACTGGATTAACGCCGGCATCTACGTACTTGAACCTGCCGCTTTAGATTTGATTCCGCCATCGGGCCCGTTTGATATGCCTGATATGTTGCAGCTCTGTGCCGCTAAAGGTGGTGTCGCTGTTTACAAAATGACAGAAGACTGGATAGATATTGGTTGCCTGGAAGAGTATCACCGGGCTAATCGTGATCCGTTGCCTGAGCGCAAAGTTAAAGTGCGATCAACGACCTGACAAGAAAAGACACTCAGCAGCCGACCATGTCGGTATTATGGTGGAACCACCATAATACCGACATGGCTTCAGAGAAAATAAAGCTGGTCAAATGGGTTGGATCAAGCTACAAAGATTTTCGTTCGTTTCCTGATTTGGCTCAAGATGTAATGGGCTTTGCGCTCTACCAAGGCCAAGTCGGGCGAATACATGCTAGCGCAAAACCGTTAAAAGGATTTGGTGGAGCAAGCGTTATAGAGATTGTGGAAGATCACCAAGGAGACGCTTACAGGGCAATCTACACTGTTAAATTCGAGAACGCAATTTATGTTTTGTATGCTTTTCAAAAGAAATCAAAAAAGGGCATTCAGACCCCTCAAACTCAGGCTGCCCAACTAATGGGGCTCAGTCAGCCAGATGTATCTCGACTTTTGAAAGGTCAGTTCCGAGATGTCTCTGTCGAACGCATTATGCGCATGCTGACTCGCCTTGGCTGTAAGGTTGATATTGTCATAAAGGAACCAGGACGTAAAAAAGTCAGCTCCGTGATTCACCTTGAAGAGGCGCGTGCCTAGTATCTTCTCAGATCGAACTCATACATTTCTTCAATCATTGTTTGCCAAGATTTCTTAGCAAAACCAGTGATGGTGCGGAATTTATCGTCACAGAGTGAGCGATCAATTTTAAATTGGTCATTTTCATCAATAACAATATTCAAGTCATAAACCTTTTTGATCAAACTGAGCAAACTAAATTTATCAATGGGCTCGCTGGCCACCTGATAAAGACCGGTTAAAGACACATGAAAGTCGATGATCTCACCAATCACACGACTCAATTCCAGGGTGGTCAAACCACTAAAAATTGCTTTGCTGTAACCACCGACAGAACTATTTCTGTTCAATAGAAACCAGTCGAGCAGACTGTGATGCCCACTTAGTTGCCGGCCAATAATGGAAGTTCTGATGGTCAGTGCGTTGCCGTCAATTACTTCCCCCAACCATTTCGAGCGGCCGTAAACATCATAGGCATCGGCAAAATCGCTTTCAATATAAAGGCCTTTGCTGCCACTAAAGACACAATCTGTACTGATGTGAATCAGCCTGGCACCTGTCTCCTGGCAGAGTTTATGCAGGCGATGAGGCAATAGTGAGTTGATGGCAATGGAAGGCAATCTCTCAGATGCCAAATCTAACTGCTTAACGATACCAATGCAATTAATCACTACAGTTGGCCTGGCTGCGGCAAAGATTGCAGTCAGCGAATCATCACTTTGTGCCTCTAAACCAGTCAAAATTTGCTCTGCTGGTAGTGCCAGATGGCCGCCAAGTTCGCCAAGATCAGCATCGCGAGAACGCACGGCCGCAAACACTTTGCGCTCGCCTGCCAGCACCTGGCAAAGCTTGTGCCCAAGCATGCCGCTGCCACCTAAAATCAATATTTGCTCTTGACTGACTCTAGACAAGGCTAATAATCCATGCGCTCTCTGAACATTCCTCGCACACCTGAAGGGTCGGCGAGAAAACCAAAGCGCTTATAAAAACCGTCAGTGCCCGGGTCGGCGTACAAAGTCACCAGTGGTATCTGGTATTCGTCTAGTTCTTTTAAAAGCTCGCACATCACCAGACGTCCCAGTCCGAGACGCTGATAATCGGGCCGCACCACCATATCCCAGACTGTGGCGTTGAAAACTTTGTCGCCGGTGGCTCTGGCAAAGCCCACCAGTTCTTCTTGATCCCAGATTGAGACAACAGCCAGAGAGTTTTGCAAAGCGCGCACAATCAAGTCAGGCTCACGCCGGCTCCATCCCACCGAAGCGCACAGGGCTTGCACAGCTTCAGGAGGCACTGCTTTATCGTGAGAGACGCTCAAGTTGTCAGGCAGAGGGTCTTTCGAATTGTCGTTACGCTTCCAGATGCCCGAGAGTACCATTGTTCCCGTCATTTCCTTTCTAGGACCACCACTGATTCCACATGATAAGTCTGTGGGAAGAGGTCCACCGGCTGTACACGCTTAATTGTATACCCAGCATAGAGAGCGTTTTCTCCCGTCTGTCCAAGTATTTTCAAGTCTCTCGCCAGGGTGGCCGGATTGCAGCTCACATAAATGATATTTTTCGGCCCGCGCTGGCAGAGCACCTGCAATATGGCCGGGTCGATGCCTTTGCGTGGCGGGTCTAAAACAAGCAAGTCAACCGGTCGTTCGTCTACAACGGCAGCCAGCACTTGCTCCACTTGACCTTCAATAAATTCCACATTGCTCAAATTGTTGAGAGCGGCATTCTCTTCACCATCGGCAATGGCATCGCCCACTTCTTCAATGGCCACAACTTCACCGGCCAGAGGGCTGAGCCACATGGCAATGGTTCCCACTCCGGCATAAGCATCGACTATGCGCGGTTTTCCTACACCACTGAGGCACTCTTGAGCAGCCAGGGCAATCACTTCAAGCAGCTTGACCGCCTGCAGACTATTGACCTGGAAAAAGCTTTTCGAAGAAAGTCTGAAAGTCAGACCTTCTTGCAATCGCGCAGGCAGAGCCTTGTTAGTGGTGGCCAGACGTTCTTCGATGAAGCCACCGCCAAGCAAAGTAATGGTGTGATCGCCTAGAATGCGATTGCCTTTGTCTTGATTAAAATTGACCACCACCGACTCAACTTCCGGATGTAGGTACTGTAGCTCCTGGCCGAGTACAGTGAAGGCGTTGAGATAATCGATGTTGTTGAATTCTTTGATATTGACTGGCGCGTGATTGACCACAATGGTCACCAGTATTTTGTTGGCCGAAAAACTGATGCGGAAGTTCAAATGCCTGACCATGCCGCGATGGCGAGCTTCATCATAAATCGAAATGCGATATTTCTTGAAGAGAACTTTTGTTGTTTTGAGCAGTTGATCAAATATTGAAGGTTGAATCGGGCAAGAATCGATATTGACGAGATCATGGCTACCGCGTTCGTAATAGCCTGCCAGCACTTGAGTATCTTTGTACTTGACAGGAAACTGAACTTTGTTGCGATAGTGGAAAGGATCGTCGCAACCCATAATTGGCAGAACTTGTTTTTCGCTTTCTGCAATTCCGCCAATATGGCTCAAAGCATCGATGATTAGCTGTCTTTTGTGTTTGAGCTGCTGTGGATAATCAATGTGCTGCCACTGACAGCCGCCGCAGCGTTCGTAGTGGTGGCATGGTGCATCAACGCGTTCGGCCGCAGGTTTGACTATCTCTTCGATGGCACCACGGGCGAAGTCTTTGCGCACATCAAATAAATAGATTGCCAGCCTGTCACCTTGAGCGGCGCGCTCAATGAAGACCGGTATAGAATCGACCTTAGCTACGCCATCGCCGCCGTTTGCCAGCGACTCTACGTTAACCTCAACCTGATCGCCGCGCTCCAGCGAATGGGTGAGTTTTATCTTTGCCACGAAGACCCCTCGTCACTTGCAATTTTGATTTTTCTCAAGGTGCCATTATTGACTGATTCTTGCAAACATAGCTCGATTGCGTGCCATGCCGCTGCATAATCACTTTGATCAAAGTTTTCGTGCCGACGCACAAAATCTTCAATTTTGAGAAACTGCCTTTCGGCCACACTGACATCATAACCACTTCTCTTGAGAGATAGAATTCTCGCCTTAATTTCTTTGCGATCCCTATTACGGTTATCGTCATAAGATTCAACCACTCGCTCCTCGCAAATGATTTCGGCATAAGAAAGGCCTTGATAGCGGCGCTTTAAGCTGGCGGCAAGAAAGGGCTCAACTTTGACACGGCTAAGTAGCTGGTCATTGCTCAGTTTGCCCTGAGCAAACAATTCGAGATCCCCCCTTGATAGCGTCGCCTGGCAATAAAGACTCTGCTCAGCCAGAGGAAAATGGGAAAAAATATACTGATCAAAACTGGCGCCGAATTGGTCTGCCAGGCCCTTTGCCAACAAAACCGAATTGATTTTCAAGTCGCGAATATTGGCTCGGGGATCTTGATAGAGCGCAATCAGCAGCCGCGGGCCGTCCACCACTGCTTGAGCTTTACCGACCATATGGAGAAACTTGTTCTGCTCCAGGCAGTGCACTACAGCAGCAGCATCAATAGCAGCAGAAGCTTCCTGGCCAGCCGCTGGTGCACAAAAACCGGTTAGAGGCAGACCCCAGAGCGAGGCCGCCAACAAAAAGGACAGATATGAATATCGTTGCCAAGAGCCCGTGGTGCGCATTACATTTACCGCTTTTAATTAAGCAGAATAAATCTATCATGGGTCTCATCATCAAACATGAAGTGCGCATACAATGACATCTATGGCTATTAATCTAATTCACGTCTCTGACATCCATTTTGGTTCGGGAGAATCACACGGCAGACTCAACCCGGCCACCGGATTGAACGTTCGCTTTGAAGATTTCGTCGCCGCTTTAGTCAAAGTTGTCGACTATGCTATCGGCCAAAATTGCGACATCTTTCTATTTTCCGGTGACGCCTATCGCAATGCGTCTCCTGAGCCTATTTATCAAAAAATGTTTGCCGGTCAATTAAAGCGATTAAGTGATGCCGGTATCACCACGATTTTGGTAGTAGGCAATCACGACCAGGTCTTGCGAGCATCGCAAAGCCATGCCATGTCAGTTTTTCAAAGCCTTGAAGTACCTGGCGTAATTATGATCGACAAACCGACCTCAACAGTAATTGATACCAAAAATGGTGCTCTTCAACTGGTTGGTTTACCTCATATCACCAGGCACCAGCTCATGACTCTCGACAAATACAAAGATCTCTCAGCGGTAGAAATAGATAAAGTTTTAAGAGAACATATCCGTGATCTTTTGCGCGGCTACTATCTTAATCTCGACCCGGCACTGCCAACTGTGGTAACCGCTCATATGAGCACAGACTCGGCCCTGGCAGGCATCGAAGAAGAATTGCTGGTCGGTTACACCCTGACTTTTCCCACCGAAATGTTTATCAATGATCGCGTCGATTATGTGGCACTAGGGCACATCCACAAATATCAAGTTCTGCGTCAAGAAAAACCGGCCATCGTTTATGCCGGATCGCTGGAACGGGTCGACTTTGGCGAAGAAAAGGAAGATAAGGGTTTCGTTCATGCCACGATCGAACGGGGTCATACTGCTTTTAAATTTATCTCGATTAATCCCCGCCCATTTGTAACAGTCGATATTGATCTGACCGGCAGTGAAAACCCCGGCGATGCGCTCTGCGACAAGATTGCTAAGGCTCTGGTGCCTGGCTGTGTTCTGCGCATACGTTACAAATGCAATCAAGATCAGCTTAAAGAAATTGACGAAGAAAAAATCAAGCGGCAAGCAGAAGTCGCCCTCTCAGTGCGAGTTAGCGCTGAAGTGGCGCCTTCGCACCAGAGAGCTCGTTTGCCGCAACTAACTGAAAGCGCAATACTAAATCCTCTCACTGCAATTGATACATATCTCACAGAAGTCGCACCAGAGCGCAGAGATCGGTTACTCTCGAAGACGAAAGAAATTATGGGCAAACTTAATGCCGAAACAAGCGGAACTAAAGGTGAATAGTGCAAATGTTAAAATTGAAAATGTATGCAGCGGCTCTGGCCGTAACATGTATATCGGGACCTCTGGTATTACAAGGCTGCAGCGAAGGCCAATCTAATGATGTTACGGCACAAGGCACAGTGCCATTAGAAAAAATCATCGTCGGTATTCCTGAGTCCACTGTCAAACAATCTATTTTGACTTTCGTTCCCGATACTTCGGCAAACGCTGGATCCGGCGGAAAAACTCAGTATCTCAGCCGCGAAAAAAATGCTAACGGCGGACAATACATTGTGCAGTGCAAAGATGGCACCGTTTTTCAGGTGTCAACACTTTTCACCGGCACACCACTGAGCAAAGATACCGCTGAATCTGAATTGAAAAAGCTTTTACCAAAAGATGCGCCAGCGCAGTCAAAAGTAGAAGAGCAGACCGGCAAACAGATCTATTATTACGGCGACAATTACGTCGGCGAAGTGATTTTGCTTCCGGCCACCAAGGGTGCCGCACCTCTGGTCTCGCAAGTGACCGTGACCAACAATCCAAGTGCTGCTAAAGCAGCTACTGAAGGCGAGAAAGCTACTAAAAACCAGTAGCCTACCTTGATTTTGATTCATAAGCAGAACGGAAAATCGTGCTACGATTTTCCGTTCAATGCTGTCACAGCCCCGATAAAGACTAGCTAATTGGAAACATATGAGCAGCACTCTGCAAGATCCGCCCGACTCGACACTTCAAGCCCAGCCATCCGGCCCGCCGGCAGAAACTAAGGGTTTCAGGAGCTTATGGGTTAATCGTCGCCTTTTGGCCCTCATGGTAAAACGCGACTGCGTCGGCAAGTACAAAGGCTCATTGCTCGGCATGCTCTGGCCCTTAATCAATCCGCTGGGACATTTGATTCTTTATACTTTCCTTTTCTCCCTAGTATTGAAAGTAAAGCTGGGTGGAAATGGCAGCATGAGCAATTTTGCTCTTTATTTGATGGCCGGCCTTCTGCCCTGGGGTGCTTTTTCTGAAGCCATTGCCCGCTCCACGACAATCATTTTAGAAAATCCGAACTTAGTTAAACGAGTTGTTTTTCCTCTGCAAATATTGCCCCCCATTGCCGTCACATCAGCGCTGGTGACCGAAATGATGGCATTCGTCATACTCTTGGCAGGGATTTTGCTCTTTCAGCATTACCTACCATTGAGCATCATCTATCTACCTCTGGTTATACTTTCGCAAATTCTTCTGACTGCCGGCCTTGCCTGGTTTGTCGCCAGCTTGAGCGTTTACATCCGCGACATCGGCCATGTGATGGCTTTATTTTTATCGGCATGGATGTATGCCACGCCTATTGTTTATCCCGCTTCCGCCTTACCGAAAAAACTGGAGTTCATGCTCTGGATTAATCCCATGGCCGGCATCGTCCTTGACTATCGCCGCGTGCTACTGGAAGGTTTGCCGCCTGATTGGCCTCATTACGCCTCTTACACAGCGGTGGCGGCGGTGGTTTTTCTACTTGGTTTTAAATTCTTCCAGGGCACACAAAAATCTTTTGCCGACGTAATGTGATTCTTTGTTCAAGACCATGATGCTAATGCCCCGCAAAAATCGCGTATTATAGTTGCGGACGTTGGAACCCAGGCATAGAGACAATTTCAATGACTGATCAGCATAAACTATTCGGCGCATACGATATTCGCGGCATATACGGCGCCGCTTTAGATGAGCCTTTCGCTAAAAACGTAGGTTACGCTTACGGCCATTATTTGCGCCCCCAGGGCGGCGGACGAGTGCTGATTGGCTACGACGCCCGCATTTCTTCACCAGCTTTAAAAAGCGCCTTTATTGAAGGGGTTTTAAACAGCGGCAACGATGTGCTCGATATCGGCATTTCATCTACCCCTATGGCCGTGTGGTATGCCGCTCAAGCCGGATTCGACGGCGGTGCGGTAGTGACTGCCAGCCATATGGGCAAACAATATAACGGTCTCAAGCTTTATGCCGGCAACGCTAAACCCTTAGGGGCGAATAACGGCCTTGGTGAAATTCGCACCAAAGTAGAAGGCGGCACCTGTTCAGGGAAAGCAGCAAAATGTGGCACCCTTTCCACCACTGACATCATTCCTGAATATGTCAGCTTTTTGTTGCGCCACGTGCGCCCCGAGCGTCGACTGAAAGTGGCTATGGATGCCGGTCACGGAGCAGCCGGTCCTGAACTCGTCGTCTTACAAAAAGCGGCCAAACACTTAGTTGATTTTATTCTGCTCAACACCGAGCCAGATGGCAATTTCCCCAAACGCACTCCTAACCCGCTTGACGAAGGTTCTTTAACCGAACTGAGTGAATTAGTGTTGAGAGAAAAATGTGATTTTGGTGTTTCTTTCGATGGTGACGCCGACCGCGCTATCTTCGTAGACGAGCATGGTGAGCTGATTGACACCGGTTTGATGATTGGCTTAATCGGTGGCGAACTGGTGCGTCGCAATGGTGGCGGCAAAGTGGTCTACGATTTGAGAGCCAGTCGCGCGGTGCCTGAATATATTGTCTCGCAAGGCGGCACAGCCATTCGCACCGGCGTAGGCACCCAGTTTATGATGGGCAGCATGAAAGAGCAGCGGGCATTATTCGCCGGTGAGCTTTCCGGTCATTATTATTATGCTGACATGTATGCCACCGACAATGCCGTGCGTACCATGCTTGAAGCCATTAACGTCGTTGCCAGAGGCACCGCTACTCTATCGCGCTTGATCGAACCACTGGCACTTTATTCAAGTTCTGGTGAAATCAATTTGCGGGTCACTGACATCCAAGACACCCTGGGACGCCTTGAAAGTGGCATTGCCGGTGGTACCAAAGAACATATCGATGGCCTCTCGGTCAACTTTGACGACTGGTGGTTTTCCGCCCGCGGTTCGCAAACCGAGCCTGTGCTGAGACTGACTATTGGAGCCGTTTCAAACGATATTTTAAACGAGCGCAAAGCTCAACTCTTCGAGATTATAGAAGCTAAATAGCGCCGGAGAAATATGCCAAGGCGGTGGTATTGCAGCACAAGTGTCTGGCTGGCGATTAACACTGTGGCTCTGGTTGCGGCCAGCTCATTTTTTCTCGAGTTTACGCCCACCGGTCTAGATATAAGAGCTCAGACCGTTCGCTATGACCGCATCGATGCTTTAGACAAGCTTGACCACTACGTCAGCGCAGGCGAAACCACAGGCAATACCATTTTGCTTCTCGGCTCATCTCTTGGACTGGTGGCGGCCAATCTGGCAGACTATAAAAGTTTTGGTCTGCCCAGGCCTGATTCGCAGAGTTTTCTTACTTACAATCGCTTTCGCTATTTAGATAATCTCCTCAACGCCGGCCAAAAAGAGGCACCATTGCAGACTCTTTGTCTGACACAGGGCGGCAATATGGTCTTTGAAGACTTACTACTTTTGAGAGCCACCCTCAAAGCCGGCATTCACCCGCGCCTGGTTATTTATCTAGCGTCACCGCGAGATTTCCTCGACAGGCTGCACGCTCCTTACCTGCAATCAAAATTAGCCAAAACTATTAGCAGCCGCCTAAATGACGGCTGGAATTTTAAGCGTGCGCCGAGAGAAAATCTGGAAAATTATGCCGAGCAGATGGTGCCGGCATTTATGCTGCGCAGTGAAATCATCAAATATGCAAGCGGTTCAAAAAGTAAGGCAAACAAAAGCATGAGCGCTGGCGAACATTTCAAAGGCATCAAAGATGAACCGGGCGCACCAGGTACAAGTCTAGACGAACAGATGCGCGCTGACTATGAAAAACGTTACCTACCAATCGACTGGTCGCGCGTCAAGCAAGAGAAACAGTCATTAGAAGAAATCAGTGCTATCTGCAAAGAAAATCACATACCACTACTGGTCGTGGCAATGCCTTTAAGCAGACAAAATCTGGCATTGTTGCCGCCAGAATTTCTGGAAAAATACAGACAAATGCTGGGCAGTACAAGCACTTCAAATTTTCTTGACCTGACCGACGATAGCCAGTTTGAACCACAAGACTTTCTCGATGCCGTGCATTTGCGCTCAAGCGGCGGCATCAAACTGGCAAAAAAGTTACAGACCAGACTGGCTGAAGTTAATTTTTGAAATCACGGCCTATGGCCCAACTACTAACAACTCATACCCCACCTGGCCGGCGAATATAAAAAAAATCCAAAAACTCTTGCCTAGTTCGGAGTCTTTTGTTATAAATTTCCTTGTGGGAAGCAATTCTCCGTTGCGTTCAGTTCAATAGTTCGATGTCCATTTGTTCAATAGTTCAATGTCCATTTGTTCAATAGTTCGAACTGAGCGCACTGGCAAAACAGCCTAATAGAAGAACGATAGTTGGGGAGGCAGTGCAACGGCGCTGCCTCCTTCTGGCTTGAGCCTAACCTTAAATGGCTCCAAAACAAGGTCAAGCTATTTAATGATATGCTGCCTTTCAAGAGCTAAATGAGATGACTTGATTATGGTGCCATTTATTGTCGCGTTTGTCCTCGCTTACGGCTGGGGAGTGCTTGGAATATCACTGGGCTACCACCGCGGTCTGTCACATCGATCGTTTAAATTGCCGCGCTTTCTCGAGTATTTTTTTGTCATTGGCGCTTATCTCGTATTCGAAGGCGGACCGATTTTCTGGGTGGCCTCGCATCGAGTGCACCACCGCTATTCAGACATGCCAGGCGATCCCCACTCGCCTAAAGACGGCGTCTGGCATTCAATTCTCGGCTGGATGTCGAAACCTGTAGTTAAGATTGACGAAGAACAATACAAAACAATTGTTCCCGACCTCTTTAGAGATCCTTTCTACCTCTGGCTACATGCTGGTGGTAAAGGACGCGACGGCTATCTCTGCTTAGCTATCAATGTCGCCTACCGAGTGGCTTTGTTTGCCTTGTTCGGCCCCTATTTTCTTCTCGGCAATCTAGCTGGCTCTGTGGGTGCTTTCATAGCACCGCTGATGGTCAACTCCATATGCCACATGCCTCGCTTTGGCTATCAAAACTTTTCCACTCCCGACTTGAGCCAGAACGTCTGGTTCGTTGCCCTGGCTTCATTCGGCGAAGGCTGGCACAATAATCACCATGAGTTTCCTCAGTCAGCCAGACACGGTATGAAACCGTGGGAGCTCGATTTCTCGTATTCAGTACTGAGCACATTGGAAAAACTTGGTATCGCACGCAATGTGCGGTTGCCCAAGATTGCTCTGGGCACCTCCACGCTTCATCCGCTGACACCAAATACACAAGATGAAGAGGTGCAAGTTTCGCAAGATTCGGAGATTGCCGAGCTAGCCGAAAGCCGCAGCTAAAGATCGATTAAGATAGCTAAAGTTAGACCCGGCGGCTCAACCACCACCGTTTTACGGCCGGCAGAGACCGCGTGGAAAGGTAAAAACCGATTACCGGAACCAGGGCGTCGATCCAAAATCGCTTGACGCCAATTACATACAAAAATATGGCGGCCACACAATAAGTAGTGGCGCAAATGGTGCCAATGCGAGTAAAGCTGGCTTCCCAGGCCTTGTCTGCTTCCACCTTGGCGTTGCGCTGCTGAATTACCGTCAGTTGCTCTTCAATCATTTGCAGTCTTTCAATCATCGACTTACTGCCTAATTGCCTTACGTAGCGGTTGAACTACTCAGAGCTTTCTCAATATTTTCACTACAGTCGGCGAAAGCCGCACCAATTTTAGTACCAACAATATAAGTGGGCCTGGCTCGACTTTCGTCTAGTACTTTAGACACATAGACCGCGACGATGCCGACGCAAACGACTTGCAAACCAGTTAGCGCGCCGATGCTTGAAATAATGATGAAAGGCCAGTGACTGGCGCCGTGAGCGAAACAAATACTGCCAAGCAAGGCCAGGGCGGAGAGTGCTGTAATGAAAATGCCAAGCAACGAGATCAAATATAGAGGGGCGTCGCTGAAGGCCAGCAAACCGTCAAGAGCAAGACTGAGCAACTTTTTCAAAGTGTAAGTACTTTCGCCCACTTCTCTGGCGCCGCGATCGATGCTGATCCCTATTTGTTTAAAACCAAGCCAGGGCACCATGCCCCGCAAAAATCTGCTCTTTTCCGGTAATGAAGCCAGGGCCTCAACTACCCGCCTGTCCATCAAGCGAAAATCGCCTGTATCTTGCGGAATTTGCACCGAAGAAACAGCGCCGAGGACACGGTAAAAGACAAAAGCGGTTGAACGCTTAAGCAAGCGATCGCGCCTGGCCTGACGCTGGGCAAAAACCACGTCGTAGCCTTCTTTCCAGCGCATAATCATCTGTGGAATCAACTCAGGGGGATCTTGCAAATCTGAGTCGATATTAACCACGGCCTGACCTTCTGCATGGTCAAGACCACAAGTGATGGCGGCCTGTTGACCGAAATTGCGCGACAGTTCCAGCACCTTGATGCGAGTGCTCTCAGCGGCCAGCTGGCGTAAAGCGACAGAGGTCGGCGGTCTGGAGCCGTCGTTGACAAAAACAATCTCATAGCTTGTGCCGCCGGGCGACAGAACCTGCTCCAGCCGCTCAACCATGGCAGCAAGATTGCGAGGATCTTCGTTATAGACGGCAATGATGACGGAGAGTTCTAACAATATGACCGCATCTTCAATCTGGAATGGACTGTAGTCAATTGTCTTACACTGCCCGTACTTGGTCAACTTGGCAATGGTCTAGCCGGGGGATCAGGTCTTCGCTAATTGGAGAGATTTAATCCAGTTCCAGCTCATTTCAATGCCTCTGGTGAGAGGCACTTCAGGTTTCCATTGCAAATAAGTTCTGGCCCTCGATATATCCAGCACGTTGCAGGGCACATCCAGCGAGCGTGAATTTGAGTAGTTCACGACAACGTGAGGCCCCACCGCGGTTTTGATAGCGGCCACAATCTGATTGAGAGAATGACCTTCACCTGAGCCGATATTGAAAATGCGAGGTGAAGACTCACCTTGCGGTTGATATTGCGCGGCGCATAAGAGAGCTTTAACGGCGTCGGTTATGTAAAGGTAATCGCGCACAACTTCTCCGTCACCCCAGATAGCGATGGGCTGCTCTCTGGCAATATGTCCGAGGAAAACGCCGATGGCGCCTTGTTTAGCATTGGGATTCTGCAGCTCACCATAAGGATTGGAAAAACGAGTGACTACATATTCAAGGCCGTGCAATCGCTGAAAGAGATGGAGATATTTTTCGATTGTCAGTTTAGTAATGCCGTACGAACAAATCGGGTTATTTTCATGATCTTCTGTAATCAAACCCGATTGCGGCACACCATATACGGTGCCACCGGAAGAAACGAAAACGACCTTACGCACTTTCTCTTTAACGCACTCATTGAGCAAGTTAATCGAAGCCACCACGTTGGAAGTAACGTCGTGTACCGGATCATCATTGGACGTTTGCGGCAGAGTATTGTAAGCCAGGTGAAAAACCCAATCGACACCGCGCACGGCTTCTTCCATCTCGCCCTGATTACCAAGTTCGCCCATGAGATATTCCACATCGGGCCGATCCGGACGGAAGCGATTGGGAAAACGATCGAACACGCGCACCTCGTGGCCTTCCGCTCTGAGCAGGTCCACTAGATGGGTGCCGATAAATCCATTTCCGCCGGTTAACAGTGCTTTCATTTTTACTGCTTTATTTTTGACTGCATATTTTTACTGTTTTATTCAGTGCCGCGCAGCCAGTACTTCTTCGTAAACAGATTCTATATCATCAACCATGTCCGCAACGGTACGCTCAGCTTCAATATTGGCGGAAAATTTAGGCAGCAGCGTGCTATCAGCCAGCACAGCCGTTAATTGGCGGCTGAGAGAATGATGATCATTAAGTTTGAACAATAAACCATTTTCGCCGGATTTCACTAACTCAGACATGCCCCCCAGATCAGTGACAATCAAAGGCGTGCGGGTAGCCAGGGCCGATTGCATCACCAGGGGAGTGTTTTCATACCAGCGCGAAGGTACGACCAGAACATCGATTTCTTCGAGAATTGCCCCCAACTCGTCATTAGGGAAAGTGCCGAGAAAATGCACAGATTCGCCTCTAGGGCCGGCATCGTTAACCAGTTTTTCTAGGCCAGCAACATATTGGGGAAATTGCTTGACGTCGCCGTAAAGTTTGAGTTCAGCTCGGGAAGCCAACTGCGGCTCAAGAGCCAGGAAAGCATTGATCAAAAGATCAACCCCTTTATGCTCGAAAAAAGTGCCGATATAGCCGATGCGAAGCAAATTCGACGGCCTCTTTACTTGATGATTAACCAGCTTAGTGGTGTCGATGCCGAAATGAACAATATCGATAAGCTCGCTCTTAATGCCGTTTTCGACAAAAATATCGCGCATCAGTTTAGTGGGCACCAGAATTTTGGCCAGTCCGTTGGCAAAATCTCGCAAGACTGCCGGCCTTGCCATGGTTGCCTGCACGGCACCTGGTGCTTTGGTGGCACGATAAAGTGTGCCCAGCGCAGACTGGGCCAGACCTTTAAGCGGTGCCGCCAGAGCATTGATACCAGCACCCGTAGCGGGATACTTGGCGGAAACGGCCTCGAAAATTTCTTCATCAACAGGCAAAAGTTTAGGTGTATAGCAATCAAGGCATTTAAGAGCCAGCGGCCCGGGCCCACGGCAAACGGCGCCGTCAGGGCGTTTTAATTGCACAATCGGGCAAACAAACCAGAAATCGGTGCTGTAGAAAACCACCGGCACACCAACTTCATTGCAAGCTTCAATCACCGCTGCTGAGAGGTTCTGCACGTGTACCAGCTGTACCAGATCAGGTTTGAACTCCTGCAAAAGCCTGGCAAAATGAGCTTTTATGTGAGGATGATAATATTCGAAGTCGAATTTGTAATCTTTGAGCCGCAGCCCTTCTTCGACGATGTGAACAGGCACGCCTTCATAGACATAATCGCTTTCAGTCTTGTCGGCATGTTCAGCCTTACGTCTGGCATCAAGATCAGGCGGATTAGCGGCTACGACTTTGACCTCGTAATCACGTCTAAGCAGTTCCTGAGCAATTTTCAAAGTCAACACTTCGGTGCCGGCGCGATGCTCCGGAAAAAACTTGTGGGCAGTAAGTAAAACTCTTCTCATAGCCAAATGGTGCAAACTAGCATTAACAGCCGCTAGTCGGCTATGTTACCAGAATTTTAGAGTAATAAAGAAGGAAGCACACACCCGCGTGTCGTACAACGATAGAATATCGAGATATGCGAATCTGTCTTATATCGAGGGAATATCCGCCCGAAACCGGCTTTGGTGGCATCGCCACATTTACTAAACACCTGGCCCACGGACTGAAAAATCTAGGTCACGACGTAGTGGTGGTTTCGCTTGCCAAAGAAAAAGCCAAAGTGGTTGATGACGACGGCATCACCATTCATCGCGTAGAAGCCTATCCATTCACATCGAAACTGGCTGCACTGAGTATGTGCATTCCTTACAGCAAATATGTCTTGTTTTGCAGCATGGCATTGTGGGACAAATTTGCCCAATTGCACAACGAAAAACCTTTTGATGTAGTGGACACTCCTGAATTGTTAGCCGAAGGCATAGTGCCTGCCGTAACTCAGGCAGCACCGCTGGTGATAAGGCTTTATACGCCCCATTCAAAATTTATCGCCGAAAAATTACACAATGTGGTGCCTTCTTTTGACCATCAATTTGTGGCTATGCTCGAGCGCATCGCTATGCTGCAGGCCGACGTGCTCACTTCGCCCAGTATCGACCTGGCTCAATTTGTATCGGGAGACTTAGGCATTGATTTAAGTAAAATCGAAATCGTCAGAAACCCTATCGACACCAGCATCTTTACCCCTGAAGGCGATCAAGCACTACCTCGCACAGGCAAATTGCGCTTACTTTTTGTCGGTCGCCTGGAAGGCCGCAAAGGTATCACTTATCTGGTAGACGCCATACCCAAGATCGTGGCCGCCTGCCCACAAGTTGAGTTTGTCATCATCGGAGATGACACCACTACCGGTGAAGGCATGACTTCAGTGCTGGCCGGTCTGAAAAAATCACTGGCGCAGAGTAATTGCAGCAGTTACGTCAAATTCATTGATCGCATCGCCCTCAATGAATTGCCCAGTTATTATCGTAGCGCCGACATTTCTCTGGTACCTTCCGTCTACGATAATTCACCCTACACCTGCCTTGAAGCCATGGCTTGCGGCAAACCTGTTATTGGCACAGATGCTGGCGGCACCAAAGAATATATCGAACACAATCAGTCCGGCCTGATCATTCCAGCTTGTGACACAGGCGCCCTGGCTCAAGCCTGCATCACTTTATTGACTGACGAAGGCGAGCGCAAAAGGCTGAGCGAAGGTGCCCGCGAGCGCGCTGTTAAAAACTTTGATCGCACTGAGATTGCCAGGCAAACCGTAAAATGTTATGAGCGAGCAATAGCGCTGGCTACCGAGCGCAAACAATCGCCGGCGGCTCGCACCCTCTATCACCACGATTACCTGCGCGCTACAGAAGATGCTGCGAACTTAATTGATAGTTTTGACAAATCTATTTACGATCTGCTCTTTCAGCGTTCTTATCGCTTCCGCATGGCTCACTGGTGGCGCATTCTCAAGGCCAGGCCGAAACTCTTCGCCGCTAAGGTACTGAGCAAAGTTTCAAGAAAAACACTGCGGTTAATGGGCACCAGAGACGAAAAGATGCCGCAATTTTTGACTAATTTAGAAACATCCATTGACCGAAAGGATAATGAGCGACTTGGTGGAAACCTCGCAGGAAAGCACGAATAACAACACTGTGACCCCTTCGGCATGGCTTTATCTTTTTGCAGCCGCCCTGGCTGTAAGACTCTGGTTTAATTTCGGCACCGAGCACATCAATTGTTATGGTGTTTCTGATGCCTCTGAATACTTGCGTTACGCCACCGCGCTGAGCAAGCTCAATTTTGGCGCCCCTGTGTTCGGCCCCGAGTGGAAGGAATTTGCCATATCCGGCCCCACTTTTCCTTTTTTCTTACTGCTTTGCTCAAATCTAACGTTCACTCCTTTTAACGCCGCCAATTCAGACTTGTTTCTGGCGGCACAATCACTGATATCGGCGGCGACAGCGGTATTCATAGCCATCGCCGCCGGTGCCCTGTGGAATCGCCGCACCGGGCTCACAGCTGGCTATCTGGCAGCTTTTTATCCCGCTTTTATCGTCAATAGCGGACGGCTTTACAGCGAGTCTTTCGCCACATTTCTCGAAATGGCCGCCGTAGTCATTTTAATCAGGCTATGTTTCAACCGAGCTAAAGCCAGCGCTTTTTATGTCGCACTGGGCGTCTTACTGGTACTGCTGCAATTAACCCGTTCGTCCATGATTTTATTTACGTTCAGTGCGCTAGCAGCAGCTGCCCTGGCAGCCACCGAAGGCAAATGGAGTAACTGGAAGCCGGCACTGCAAGCATTGCTTACCACCGCCCTTGGAATGACGCTGGTTTTGGCCCCCTGGTTTGTTTTTCAAAAAGCGGCTTTCAACAAGATGACGCCTATTGTCGATAGAGTAGGCAACTACAATCTTTTTATCGGTGCAAATAGCGACATTCAGGGTTTTCTCAGCTATCCCTATCCTGATGGAAGCGGCATCGAAAAGAAAAGCTTCGCCACACTTACGGCAGAAGCCTTCAAAAAGAGCTCATCACGCTTTGTCAAACTGGCCCTGGATAAACCGGCCCGTCTCTATAAATTTCCCTGGAACGACTTTAGAATCAGCATCGGCCCTGTTGCTTTTCAGCAGCAGGTGCTATTCCATCAAATTATTATTTTGCTCTCTTTATGCGGCTTTTGCCTGGCTCTACTGGGCGTCGGTCGCAGGCTTATAGCAGCCAGGCTGCTTATACTGCTTTTAATTCTGTTGAATTTGCCTTATCTGGCTTTCATCACCGTGCCTCGCTACAACCTTCTGGCCATGCCCGCTTTTCTAATTTTTGCCGCTGCGGCAATGACCTCTCTGATTGATCTAATTAAGGCCAATCCTCGTGCTAATTCACCTAAAGCAGTGTTGCTCGCTGGCCTTGGTCTGCTTCTCTATCTACGTGACGACATTGGCGCGCCCTTTTCGATTGGTAGCGACAGCGCCAGCCTTTTTATTGTTCAGGGCAGCGACCTTGTCGCCCGTGGTATTGCTGCCGGTGCCTGCGCCCTGGTTTTCTTTGCCGCCGTTTATTTAACCATCAACCTCTCGACCTGGACGCCCGGCAAAAAGCGCCTCGGCCATTGCATTACAATCGTTTTGGCTTTGCTCACCACAGGACTCTGTGCCGTTGCTCAGCGCGCTAATGGCCGCCCCGGCGAAGGTGTGATTACACTGAAGCGTCCCGGCGAAAAATTAAGCGGCCAGATACTGCTGCCGCAAGAAACACTCGCATCCAAAGATTTCGGCGACCAGTGGTTCATGTTGTTTGATAGCGACCAGGGTCAATTACTAAAAAATCAATTTGACTTGACTTTAAACGGCCAGCCCCTTAGCACTGCATCAATAGCGGCGATAAGCTCTATGGACGACTGGAATTATCTCAAAACTAATGCCGCCGGTGGCTCATACCTTGAATGTGCCTATATCTTTGACTGCTTGAGTGGGCCATCCGGCATGAGCAACAGTGAGGTGCGGCAATGGTTTGCCATTCCACTAAAAAGCGATCAACTAACGGCAGCCAACACTCTTACCATTGAACAGAAGTCGCCTGTGGCCTCTAAATTTTTCTCGGCCGGCCTCGGACATGTTATTCCTACTCGAGGCGTGTATTCGTGGGAGAAGGCTTTTTACGGCGTAGAAAACGACAGTGGACTTACCGACGCCCGCTTTGATGAAAAAGTAAATCCGCGCAAAAGAGGCCAGTGGTCTATTTCGTACAAAGGCGCCAAGGAAGCCATTGGTGACCATTTAGATTTAAATGTGCGCTTGATTAAAGTTAAGGCCGACGCTAAACCAGCTTTAAGCGCCGCTTCTATCGAACAAGTGACAGGAGCTAAAGGCGATGCACATCTGGCTCTCAGTCAGGCTTTGGTAGCAGGGCACCGGCAATTGCTCGACATCAACATCAACTGGGCCAAAGAAAGCAGACCGATGCCGATATTGATTGACGCTAACCCGCAGTCTGCCGACCTCTATTTGACCTGGCAATCAGATGGCCGTGAGCACAAGCTACCGCTGCCAGGCCTTCTCAAAATAGCTCCCGGTCAGAGCTTAAGCCAATCGTTTATAGTAGACCTGGCAAAAACTCACGGCACCAATCTGCAGTTGCATTGCTCTTACCCCGACAAAACCTGCCTGATTGATCTTACGGCTCGCGAAATTAATTGCCACCCCTTCTATTCGCAGCAGGAAATTTTCTAAATGGAAAAGCTACGAAGAGCGGCAATGCATCCGATTTTCCACATTGTTTTACTTACCACCCTTGTCTGGCTTGTTTTCGGCCGCACTCTCGGTAGCTATTTTCTCGCTGACGATTTTGGCGAGATCGCTTATGCCAGTCATATTTTTGCTGGTGATTACGGTTTGCTCTGGTCTGATTTCACCAGTAATTTCATGCGTGTGCCCGGCATGGCGGTTTGGCGTCCGTGGCTCATGGTCAGCCTTCTGCTTGATTTTTGCTTCTGGCGCACCAATGCCTTTGGTTACTATCTAACCAATCTGCTTTCTTACAATCTGGCAGTCGTACTTTTCTACTGGTTGGTACGCAGCTTGAGCCTGAAAGGCGATCAAAAACAGCGCGGCACGCTGGTTGCCGCGATGGCTGCGGCACTGTTTGCCGTGTCGCCACTGCACTGCGAAAGTGTTTCATGGGTAGTGGGAAGAGTAGACATTGTCTGCGCGGTTTTCTACCTGGCTTGTCTCAATTTAAGCATTGCCGCTGAGCGCGGCCGTTATCGTCTGCTGATTAGCCTTACCGTGGTTTGCTTCTGGCTGGCCATGTGGACTAAAGAAATGGCTATAGGCGCACCGGTGATGGTGACCGCCATATATATTCTTTTTGGTCAAACATTCAGTCTACGTCGAGCTTTCAAATTAGCGGCTCCTTTGTGGATCTCCACAGTAGTTTATTTTGTCTTGAGATATTTAGCGCTGGGCACACTTCTGGGCGGCTACGTGCAGGGCATCGGCGACTCGCAAGCGGCTAATGCTCTTTCAAGATGGCTCGACGGCGACACGATCAAGCGATTATTTTTTCCGCTGGCTGAAAATGTCTTTGGCTCGCATCCCTGGCAACAGCCATTTCTGCAAGTCTGCTATGTGGTTTTAGCCGTACTAATTATTTTGCGCCTGGCGAGTTTAACCGTGAGCGTGCGCTGGTCGCTTTTGCTTTTGATATGGCTCGCCACTTGTCTGGCTCCTATATACAAGCTCTGGGGCCTGGGCTACGACCTGGAAGGAGGGAGATTCTGCTTCTTCCTCACCATGCCTCTTGCACTTATGGCACCGGCGTTGATATTGCTGCAAGGCCAGAGAAGAAAATTGCCGGCCCTCTTCAGTTGCACCATCACTGGTATGAGCGCGGCCATGGTAACGGCCTGCATTGTGGTTTTAGGCAAAGCGGCCTACTTGAACAATCTGGAATGGGTGCACGCCGGCAAGGAAGTGAGGGAGCTTACAAAAGCTGCCAGAGCCATGACAAGCGAAACAAAAATTTTAGTGCTGGGCATTCCCAAACGCCGCGGCGGCGCCCATATGATACTCAACGGCAATACTTTCTCAACGGCATTGAAGCCGCCTTTCACTGCCGTCGATTGCGCAAAACCGTTCATCACTTTTGACCCGATTCAATTTAGCGAGTCACCTTACATTAATAGTACGCGCTTCAAAAGACTGGCTCAGGCAAACGACAAGATCATTGTCTGGCAATCACCGGAGAGAAAATTTGAACAACTGACTTATTTACCCGCACTTAAATCTGAGCCTATCAGTCTGACAATAAGCCCCAGTGCGAGCGGTTACACCCACAGGCTTGGGGGTGTAAAACTCTCCCCAGGCGACGAGCCTGCATCTCTGAAGCTTACTAATGTCGCCGAGGGCGATTCTCTCGCTTTCCACAACTTGCGTCTCAGCCCCATGAGCGTAGACTACCTTGAAGCCCAGATAAAAGTTCTAGACAAATTGCAGCAGCCGGTCAAACTGGCCGTCAGCATTAACGACAAATCGGCTGGCTACTATCAATCAAAAGGCGTAATCGGCACCAAGAAAACCACTATTCGCGTGCCCCTCTCCCGCGATTGGCACTGGTTTGCCAAGCCAACTATCCAATCGCTTTTCTTGCTGCTGCCGGCCGGGCGCGAGATAGAAATTTCAAACTGTCGCCTCATAAAAGCGTCAGATGTGGCCGCTTCAGTTGAGATTGCCGGCGGGGCTGAATCGTATGAAGGCGCTGTCAGTGCCGCTCTAAGCAATAATAAACTCAAAGCCAATATCCAATTACCACCACTACCGCCACTCAATGATGCTGTGACTATGCAAATCGAAATCAGCAAGGTCAATTCATTCTTCGAGAATTTTCCTGATAATGAAGGCAATGGCGCCGTAATGGAGAAACAAGATTTTCCGCTTAGCAGCGCCATTACAATTAATGGCGAACATCTGGTTAAAGGCTCATACCACCAGATTCGCCTGCGACTGCGCGACAAAGACGGCGTAACGGTGGGCGAACTCAGTGACCCTGTGACCTTGCTCGTGGAGCGGCAAAATGCTCCCCACTGAAAAATCGCAGATGCTCCATAACGAAAAAAATAAGTCAATTTTAGTAGGCGTTCTGAGCACCGCACTTTTTTGCCTAGCGCTGTCAGTCTGGCTCTTTTTCGATAAACATGTTCCGGCCTGCGATGAGGCCAACCATGTGATGAACGGGCTTACTTACGCCAATTTACTTGAGCACGCCAGGCCTGGCGCGCCAGTTTTTGGCACAGTTTCTTCACAGTCAACACTTACTACCCGCCCGTTGGCACGCTGGCCATGGGCATTGCTATGGCTATTTGTAAAAGCGCCACGCTTTCGCTGCAACTGGTAAAACTTTTCTGGCTAATGGTGCTGAGCGGCAGCCATCGAATTATCAAAGCGCGGTTCAACTCTGTCTAGAATCATCTTCAATCTGCAATATTATCTGGGCAGCTGGATTTACTGTGCCAGCCCGCTAGTTCTGCTCACAGCTTTGCTCGGAGTCCCAATAGCGAGGGCGGCGAGCTCGCCGGCGCCATCCTTGACGCCATTGTCAGACATGACGGTGAGACGATTTCGTGGCTCAATATCACCGCTTCGGGTGCAGGCCTTGACGTGCACGGAGTTTGAGCTCCTGGCAAAATTGCGAAATTTTAATATCAGACCTACAACCAGCCGTACGTGGACGGCTCTGGGTGATAAAGAGCAATTCGACCGCGCTCAGGCAGTCAATTACCGCTGGTATGTAATTAAAGACGGAGACCAGGGTTTTAGATTTGCCGACGAACAAAACCTTCAATCACACCTCAAGTTGATTGAGTTTGTCAAAGCAAATTACAAACTGATAAAAGCTCTGAAGGCCCTGGATGGCACAGCTGTTGGGCTTTACTGCGCGCCTTGAGGCTGACCCGCCACTGACTTGACCGAACACATTCACAATTAGATTTTAACGATTTGATTTTGCGACTGATCTCAAATGTGAGAACATGGCCAAAAATTTGGACAGCATCACGACAGATTTTCGCTGCAAAGCCTGCCGCAGAAGGCCAAGCTCAGACTCTTGATCTTTATTCACTTGCCTCAAGGCGGCACACTCCGCCTCACTTTTTTGCCCGGCGGTAATAAAATCTTCAAGTTCTCTGGCACTGATTTGAAAAATCAAAGATGGTTTCAAGTCTTGAATATGCTGGAAAGCCTGCGCCCACTGTTCTTTCTCAGCGGCTGAAGCATGCTCTTTGCCCTGCAAGGTAGAGTTCGAGCCATCATCACGAATGCGATACTCGCACAAAACCTGATTGTGGTAGAAAAAATCGAACTCACACTGAGCGGCAACCTTAAGCAGTAACAGGTAATCTTCAAAACGAGAAAGACTCTCTGATGTTTGCCAGTTGGCCCGCTCAAACTTTGAGGTATCGGCAACATATGAATGCAGCGGAATAAAGTTGCTCTTGAGCAAATCAAACTTGCCTTTGCCGTATTCAAAGAACTTATCACTACGGGTTTCAAGCCACTTACCGCTCTTCCAGCCGCCATACGAGCAACCCGTGCCGCACACAGCCACAGCACTGGGGGACGCCTGCAAACGAGCAATCAGTTTGCTGTGAAATTCAGGCAGAAGAACATCATCGTAATCAAGAAAAGAAACAAACCGTCCTGTTGAGTTCTTGATGCCGGCATTGAGCATGGCTGAGCGAAAGTCTTCGCCTTGAGCCGCCGGTTGTTCAATTACCACCATGCGGGGTGGCGTTACCTGCCAGATTTCACTCACAGTGCCTTCAATCGACGAGCGCAGAGCTGCGCAATTTTGCAGACACAAAACCACTTCAAGATTATCTTGATTTTGCAGCTTGAGCGAGCGCAGAGCCTCCGCCAGTAATTCTAAAGAGGCGCCGGCGTGAAAACGGATAATCACACTAAGTGAGTCAGACTGCGAAGCACTATAGTTTACGTTTTCTATCAGCGAAAGGTTCAAGTTAACTCACTTCAAAACTTTCATCGCCGCTTCGGTTTTAGCCGGCAAAAGTTTGTTATCCCGGAGCATTTTCAAAATGTCGCCTTTTTCCATGGTTACCACACTGGAGCTATATTCGACACCGCCTTTAAGCGCGGTTTCAATGCTGGGTGGTTGCAATTCCGGTAGCATCGGCAGTATCACATAATAGCCGTCTCTTTTAATTGTGCGATACGACTCTTCTTCTGAAATCATGATTTCATGCTCTTTTTCGCCGGGTCTGATGCCGGTGACTTTGATTTGAATATCATTGTCATCAATGATTGCCCGGGCCACATCGATGATTCTGGCTGAAGGAATAATGGGAACGTAAATGTCGCCCGGTGTGCCGGAACGCACGCTGGCAAAAATCGTATCAACAGCCTGATCTAAAGTCAGTAAAAAGCGAGTCATGGTCTCGGTGGTGACAGTAACGGGGCCACCGCGCGAAATTTGTTCGGCGAAGAGGGGCACCACTGAACCGCGGGAAGCCACCACATTGCCGTAACGAACAGCACCAAAACGGGTGCCTTTACTGTTGTCTAAATTGGCCTGAACAAGCATGCGCTCTTGCAGAGCTTTAGTCATACCCATGACGTTGACCGGTTTGCAGGCCTTGTCTGTAGATATACCAAGCACCATTTTCACCGGATAGCTGCCTTGCTTAACGGCGCTGATGATATTTTGCATACCGATGCAATTGGTTTTTACCGCTTCAAAAGGAAAATATTCACAAGTGGGCACTTGCTTTAAGGCTGCTGTGCTGAAGACATAATCGGCCCCATTGAGAACATTTTGCACTGATGTGTAGTCGCGAATGTCGCCGATGACGAATTCAACAGGCGACAGGCCTTTCTTGTAAATAATATCTTGAGTGGAGGCCTGGTTCTGGTGTTCCAGGTCGATTTTCATCTGATATTGCTTTGCTTCGTCTCTTGAAATTATGACAAGCTTTTTCGGTATGCCGCACTCGCCGGCTAAGATGCGCTGTACCAGCTTCTGGCCCAGGGAGCCGGTTCCGCCAAATACCACCACTTTAGTGTTTTCAAGCAAGTGAGAGGAGTCTGAATTCATGAAATTAATCCTGTAGTACGGGCGCTGCTGGGCTTCTACTGCTCCATCTTAAGATATAAAGAACTGGGCAAAATTAGTTTGGCTTCATTACCTCTCGTAAAACAACACTAGAGACAGTCGAAATCAATACAATTTGCTCTGACAGGTAGATAAATCAATGGGTTTGATCTCGGTAACAGTCAGTTTGACATTTCTGAAAAGAAAACTGCCAATGTGTTGATCGAGGCCGTATTGCATGATTTGCTCGGCTCTGCCGGGAAAGAGCACAATAGTGGCCTGATTGATTCGGTGACTTTTGTTATAAAGAAAATCAGTGAAAGCAAAACTGGTCCAGCCGCTTTCAGTGTGAAAATAAGGTGCCGGCGACGACAAAGTCGAGTTTAGCGTCAGCTCGCTATCACCGTAAACAATGGCCAGTATTCCAGTATCTCGCGTTTTTCCCGTGGGCCTGACTTCACCGCTCAAGTTGAGCTTGAGCTGTTCGGCACTGGTGCACCATTGCGGTAACTTCAAGGTGACACCGGCAGTTCTGGCGTCTTTGACCGTATAGCGATTGACCGAAATTTCATCAGGTTTGCTGCCGGGTAGATGCATCACCAGGTCAAACAAGGGCGCGGTGAAGTCTAGAGTGGCCGCCTGCGCCACTTTTTCTTGAGCCTTTAAAAGGGCAAGAGCATTAGCTGACGGCGTCGAGACCATGAGAAAAACTCTAGGGCTGACGGCAGCAAGTTTGCGCTCCGAGCCGCTCTCAATAATGTGGCTGGTAAGAGCAGGAAAATCGTGAACAGCACCATCAATCAAGCGCGGATCCATCTCATAACCGGTACCAATGGCCTTGCTGTAGCTATAGAGCGCACGGGAAGGAAGACGAATACTCTTCTCACTGGAGCCCACACGATCACCGTAGATTTTCACATCACCAGCGGTGGCAGTGAGATCGATTTTGACTTCGCCAGGTTTCAATAGTTCTTGTGGCACTGCCAGAATTCGCCATTGCCTGAAGGTAGAAAGCGGTTTATCGGTAACAAAGGCGAGCATGCGACCGAGACCCACATATTTTTCTAAAGCCAAATCATGACTGGCTATTGGTGTGAAAGCTTGGGGCACTTCCACCCCATTTACTCGGCATTTTAAAGCGGCGCTATTGCTGTCGACCAGTACATAGTAAATGTTATTCTGATTGCTTGAATCGGCAGTGGGTAAATTGGCCACCCTCGTAAAAGTGGCCCCGGCAGGCAAATCAATGGAGGCTTCGCGCCACTCGTCTATTTTCGCCGACGAAAAATAAGTGGGGCAACCAACCAACAAGAAAAGTGCAGCAAGGCTCACAGCCCAGCTATATTTGGCCGCCCGTGAAGGTTGCGTCAGAGCGGCGGCAAAGAGGCAACAATAATATGAGGCAGCAGCAATGGCTACTAATTTAATCGCAGTGCTTACCCATACGGCGGTGGTGAAATCAAAGCTAGAGGCCAGAACGGCGGTCAAATTGCCATTGAGTAGCAGCAGTGCAATCAATAAACTGGCCAGGCAGAAATAACTTTTGCGGCGCGGCTTAAAACCTATTGCGCGCTGCAGGCCGTAAGCTGCCAGGATGACGAAACAGGGCATGGATGGGTAGCCGTAGCGGGGGCAAGACTCAAAGGGCATGTACATCAAAATATGACTGGCAATGGTCAAAATTGAAGCGGCCAGCAGATAGAAAAGCAAAGGGCGCTCTTTGCGCAGTGAGTTAAACTCAAAACAAAAAATAACCGCACCGAAAGCAGCCAGAGCAATCAAAATCGAGTGCACAAAATTTTGCTGAGCTAACGAAAGTCCATAAAATGGTTGCTTGAAATCATTCCAGACAAAGCCTACGATTCGAGGTATTTTGCGCAGATAGAGTTCGGCGGTCTCAACAAAATTGTGTTGCCAGCTATAGAAAAGCACGGCAAAAGAATTGCCCAGACCTGTAAGGGTGCAAAAAGTATTAGTGCTGGTAATGGCGCACCAGCCGTCGGTCTCTAAATCATGACCAACGACGATATTGAGCAAAGGCACCCGCTGGGGGAAAAAGTAAATATGGCCGTCTGCCATTTTTGTATAAGTTGCCCAGGCCAGAGGCGCGCTGGCAAAACATGCCATGGCCAGAGCGATGGTTTTAATCTGTTCCATGCCAAACTTTTTTTGCCAGGTCTGACTGAGCCAGCTCTGGCTGAGAATAATTGGGGCAAAAGTGAGGCAGGCAAATAATGGCAGCAGAGCCGGTTTGAGTAAAATGCCGCTGCCGGCCAGCAGACCCTGCACCGCAGACAGTATCAGGCGCAGCCTGCTGTCTTTAGTGCTAATCAGACCACAACCCACTGCCAGGGCTGAAACAATCCAGAAAACAGTAAGCGGCTCAGTCAGATAGCGCCCAGAGGCGTAAGCGGCTCCAGGATAAATTGCCCAGGCCAGCCCGGCCACAAAACCCATAATTTTCGAGCGCAAACTGATTTTCACCAGCACGGCTGTGATTATGGCCACCAGCGCATTTAAAAGCCCCAGGGCAAAAATAATCACAGGCCAGGCAAAAGAATTTGGCGCCTTGCCCATGACAGCAAAAGTAAGTGCACCCCAGATGGGAATCACCGGTCCATCGATTAAGAAGCGCTCCACAAACGGCCTGGCAGCAAGAACACTCCAGGCCCGGTTTAAATCAAAACTTAAAAGCGCCATCAAAGCCGATCTTATCTCTGAAGCCGAGACAAGATAACCGGCCGAATCAGCAAAAAAAACAGCCCGGCTATTGAGAATACGAAAATGGAAAAATGTCACCAGCATAAAACAAATCAAAGCTGGCACAAGACAATAGCTATTATCTGCCAGCAGCTTGAAGATTTTTGTCCCGACGCCGAATCGGCTTTTCGCGTCAGACATCAACGGCCAACCCGCCTTAAAGAAGTCATCAGCCAGCCTACAGCCTGGTGGCTGCGCGAATTCATCTGGGCGCGCAGACCGTCTAATTCGGTCAAACAACCTTTGGCATGATCGAGCTCTGCCATCAGCGGCGTGATGTAAGCCAGTGATAAATAAAGTAGTTCGGCGAAATCGTCGTCGGTGTTGATACCGCAGTTAGGGCCGGGCTCAGCACCGTGCCTGCGCACCATGCTTTCGTTGCCGCCGGTTTCCGCCGCTAAATGTGCCACGGAGAGTGCTGAATATTCGATCAAGCGGCGGTACAAATGTTCTTTGCTCTCGCCGATTTTCTCCAGATAACTAAAATACTGCCGACAGATACGCATGGCATCTATTAAGTCGAAAAGATGGCGGTGATTGGCCGTAGTAGTGCCTCCTTCGTGGCGACGGAAGGCACAAAGAATTTGCTCATTGAACGAGAGATCGCCTTGCGACAGAAGGCGAAACCACAGTTCTAAATCGCCGTAATGAAAATATCTGGTGTCATAACCATAGTTTAAATCTGCCGCTCTAAATATGCCTGTGACGGGCTCACCAAGCTTATTGGTGAGAAAAATCAGACTCCAGGTAATCAGATCTTCGCCTCGATATTCACGTCCCGGCAGTGGTGAGACTGCCTCAATTACGGCTCCGTTTTCGTCAATAAGATTGCGGGCGCAGAGCATCAACTTTATATTTTGATTTTCAGCCAATGTTCTTGCACCCTCGGCTAAAAATTGAGGATAGAGAATGTCGTCCTGGGCAAAAGGCTTTATCAGAGCGCCTTGAGCCCTTTGCCAGCACATATTGTAATTAGCAAAAAGACCTTGCTGTGACTCGTTCTTGACAATTTTGACGCGCTTGTCTTGAGCGGCATACTCTTGCAAAATTGAAAAAGAATCATCAGTGGAGCAATCATCACAAACAAGCAATTCAAAATTCTGGTGCGACTGACTTAAAACACTATCGATAGCCGATTTAAGATATTTCTGGCCATTATAAACGGGCAAGAGAATAGATACTAATTCTGACATTGCTTCACTTTTAAACTGACTGAGGCTCGCTGAATCTCCTGGCTTTGACTACCGGTGCAGTAAATTTCTTTTCCGTTACCAGTTCACGATTATCCATTAGTTCTTCAAACAAAGTCACCACTTCTTGCACCGGCCCCTGACGCATAATTTTGCCGCCGTTGAGGAGCACGGCATGCTGGCACCAGTCTTTAACAGCACCCATATCGTGGGTGCAGAAAATAATTGTTTTGCCCAGATCTTTCATTTTCCAGATATGGTCTTTGCACTTTTTTTGAAAATACGAATCGCCCACCGCCAGTGCTTCATCGACAATGAGAATTTCAGGGTCGACACTAACAGCGGTGGCAAAGGCCAGACGTACTACCATGCCGCTCGAGTAGGTCTTAATTGGTTGATCGAAAAAATCACCCAGTTCGGCAAATTCGGCAATAGATTCGAGGCGACCCATAATTTCGTCTTGCGACATGCCTAAAATCATGCCGTTCAAAATTACATTTTCTCGACCGCTAAAATCTGCTTGAAAGCCGGCCCCCAGCTCAAGAATGGCGGTAATGCGGCCGTTTCTTTTGACCGTCCCTTCAGTGGGTTCGAGCACACCGGCAATGATTTGCAGCAGAGTAGATTTGCCTGAGCCATTAGGGCCAATTAAGGCGGTGACGCCTTCGGCAAACTGGATATTAATGTCTCTTAAGGCCCAGTATTCTTTGTGATAACAACGAGTATTCCGCCACATCAGCTCTTTCAGCCGGTCTACCGGGCGGGCGTAAATATTGTAACGCTTGGCAAGCGCTGAAACTTCAACTCGAAATGACACGGAACTCCTGAGTAGCAGCAAGTTTAAGTAAGGGATGGCAAGATGCTATCACACAAAAACCTGCTTCCCATGAGAGCAATGCAAGCTTTGCCACGTCCAGTACAAATATTAGAGTGAGGATTGATGTTAATCGTGCCGTGGTACCTTAAACTAGTAACCCATTTACTAATGAAGAATCACTTATGTTTCGTCCCGGCAGGGGTTCAGATCAATCCAAAATTAAGCTTCCCAAGCAAACTGTCGCACCCGGCATTAAAGAGCTGCAAACTCTTTATGAGCAAGCGCGAGAGAACCGCGCCCGCGAAGTCGAGCTCGTTTGGCAGGTGCCTGACACTTATAAGTCTTTCAGTATCCACGTCAAGTTTGACCGGGTAACTCCCCATCCGATATGGAATATCTGGGAAAACGATGGGCGCGAATCAAAAATGGTCTGGCGTTTTGAAACCTCAGACGTGCACATGATTTACGACGTGGTGGCCATGCTCGATGTCGCTCACCAGAAAACTACCGGCACGGTGCAGGCCGTGCAGTCGCAATCAACCGGCTCATTCACCCCCGCGGTGAGCGGTCAATTCGGCACTCGTCAGGGCATGGCGGCTATGTCACCGACCGGCACAACCTTCACCAATTCCGGCAATCAACCAACCGTATCTAATCCTCAAGCAAGCGGTCGTCAACAGACCAATCCGGCCGCTTCAGACGGCTGGCGCACGGTAGATCCGGTCAATCTGCAATCATCCAGTTTCCAGAATGCCCCTCAAACCGGCAATTTTCAGAATCCTTTACAAACCGGTGGTTTCCAGAATCAATCAAGCGCAAGCGGAAGTTTTCAAACGCAAAATACCGGCTCTTTCCAGCAACCGCCCGCCACTACTCCCACTGGCAGCTTTGCCCAGTCAATTCAAAAAGCCTCAGCTACCGGCAGTTTTGCCCAATACCAGCCCACCGGCAATAGCAATCTCGTGCAGCCCGCGCCAGTGACACCGGCCCAGGGGTCTGATAATAATTTCCCACAGCCCACTAGCGGTTATGCCTCAAGCGGCTTCAACCCGGTTGTCAAAGCAGCACCAGTACCTGGCCCTGTTGCAAGCGTTAACCATATGCCTGACGGTACTTTGCCTGCTGACTTTTTCTCTGACGCTCCGGCCACCATTGCTGCAGCGCCCGTAAGATCGGCTTCAATGATGGAAGGGTCAATCGAGACCAATCCAATGAACAATGTGCTCACCACCATCGGTATGCAGCAATTGACCGGTAAGTTAGAGGTCGCTGGTTCTGCTGCCGTTGGTCATGTCTACTTTGAAAACGGTATTCCGAAAGACGCGCAAACATCTACCAATCGCGGTGACGATGCCATTAAAGAGCTGGTTACCTGGCGCTCAGGTAATTTTCTTTTTAAACCAAGCGTGCGCACCGAAATGCATTCGGTAGAAAAAAGTTTACAAACTTCGGTGATGGAAGGCATTGCTCTATTAGACCAGCTCAAACATCTTGAAAAAGCCGGTCTGGTTTACGAATCGATATTGGCGCAGAAACAAAAAAATCTGGGCGAACCTGAACTTAAATTGATGCTTTCAAAAGGGGTGCCTTTAGACTTTGCCACCCAGAGAGAAGTTTACGAAGCCCTCAAACACAAAGTTACTTTCACCGATTTGCTGCGCGATCGGCCCATGGAACAAACCCAGTGGGCTCCTTTGCTTTTCAATTTACTTTATTGCGGCCTGCTGGAAATTCGCGCCCCTGCCGCTACCCGTGGTGGCGCATTAGATTTTCTCGGCGACTCCAAACAAATTATTCAAAATCTAGCGTATAACTTTATTCGCACCGACACCGGCATGATGAGCTGCGAGGCCTTGCTTTATTTTATGGAATACGAATTTTATCGCTACGACGCTTACAATTGGCCCATGTCGCTTGTAGTCTTCGAGCTGATGCTCAAGCGCACCGGCGGCAGTGGCATAATCGAAAAAGATTCCTTGCCGGTAGAAGCACTGGCCACTGCGGCCACGCGCATCGGCCTGGTGAAGCGGCCCCTTGATACTCTGGCTCACTTCTACGGTCAAGATTTTGCCATTCTCATGCCCAATACGAAAGCCTCACAAGCGGCTTTCGTAGCCAATCGCGTTCTCGACGCTTTAACTGTCACCCCCCTGGCGCCGGGTATCGATAAAGCCAATCTCTCGCTCGCTTTCGGCGTAGCCAATCTACCTTCTGACGGCGAAGATCTAGAATCTCTTATACAAGCCGCCGTTGACGCGCACTCTGAAGCGAAAGATGGCACCTTCCCCATTGTGCTCGCCCGCACGGGCAAGAGAGACTAATGTCCGAGGAAGCCATAGCCAACGCCGCCACTATGCAAATCGGTGATTTGCTTGTCCGTAGCGGTATCGTCGCACCTGAACTTTTAGACGAAGTGAACAGGCTGGCTGTCAAAATGCGTTTGCCCATTGGGCGCATACTCACTATGCACGGACACCTCACAGACCCACTGCTGGCCACCGCCATCGAAGTGCAGTCACGCATCAAAGATAAAGCTCTGCCGGTTGATCACGCTGTTCGCGCTCTCAACATTGTCGCCCGCGAAGGTCTGACGCTTGACGATGCTCTACTCAAACTCGCTCCTAAGGCCGAAGCTAGGCCAGTGCCCACAAGCAATCGTCTGGGCGAAATTTTGATGCAGGCCGGTTTTGCTTCACCTAAACAGGTGGAAGAAAGCATGGTAGCCGCCAGTGAAAGTGGTTTGCCACTAGGCATGGTGCTCTTCAGTAAGGGTATTATCGGCCGCGCCGGTCTCAATTCGGCCCTCATGGCCCAGAAGTTGATACGCACAGAAGTGGCGGAGCGAAATCAAATCATTTTCGCTTTGAAGAACGCCAGGCTTCGTTCAATCAGTCTGGCTCAGTCTTTGCAAGAAAGTTCTATCGATGCCACCATGGCTCAAGGCGATTTCGGCAGCGGTGAACTGCTGGTGATGGCCGGAGCAATTTCGGAAAGCCAGTTGATGAGCGCCCGCGAACTGGAAGCAACTGAAGAACGACCACTTGATCAAATTATTGTAGAGAGCGGTTTTGCCACCGGACCTTGCATGCAGGCAATTACCCATTTATTGAAAATGATTCGCGAAGGCATGCTTTTTGAAGACCAGGCCGCTCAGATAGTCAAAAAAATTCAGTTCGCCACTTCGAATGAAGATCTCAATCAGGCCCTTTCGGCACTCAATGACATGCCCGATGACGGCGACGACAAACCCAAATACGAAGTCACAGACATTTTAAAAAAAGCCGGCTTGCTCTCGGACAAAGAGCTGCAAATAGCAACCGCCCTGGCTTTATCGAACAGACAACCTTTGTTGAAAACGCTCTTTGACGCCAGGCTCATTGATCAGCGCGTGCTAGATCTGGCAGCTCAGTGCAAAACTTATCTGGATCACAATTTGATTCAGCTTGAGCAGGCTACTATCGCAGTCACTTACGCCCTGGATAACAACCTCAGTATCGACGACACTCTAGACTGTTTTGGCTGGTCTGCCCCAATTTAGTTTTAGTTTGGCAATTTTTTTCTTCAGCGATAAACATGGCTTTTCAATGAGATGCCATGAAATAGCTCCGCAAACAATTGCAAGCACGCTGGCGCTTATGAAAAGCTGCCAGAAACTCATACGGGGGAAGAAGTGCACCAGTAGCTGCTGCACCGGAAAGGCCCAGAGATAGATGCCATAAGAATAATCGCCCAACTTACTGAGAATATTAGACCTGGTTGGCGTCAAAGCAAAAGTGAGAACACCAAGAGGCATAAGGAAAGTCAAGCCGACATAGAAGCCCACCTGGCTGGCGCAAATACCGGAGCCAACGAGCAAAATCAATGCCAGTGCAATGGAGGGCCGAATTTTATCTTTCCACAAATAAAGCAAACTGCCCGTGCAATAAAAAAGCACCGGGTATGTCATTGAAGCCATGGTGCCGAGCCAGGGAATGGGTTGCCATTTGTCGAAATTGGCCGGACAGATGCCTGGCAAGCCACTGATAAACAATATAGTCCAAAGTGCCAGAGCCAGATGACGACGGTGTAAAACCCCGGCCACACCAAGTATGCATGTACTCAGATACATCAAAATCTCAAGGGGTATCGACCAGAGCGAGCCGTTAACGGCATGAGGATAATGATTATTATCAAACACACCAGGCAAGTTATAGTGCACCCAGAGCAACTTCATATTATCGAGATAGAGATAGGTAGCCGGATTGGCAAAATAAGCGCCTGGGCTCAAGTTAGTGACACAAGGCCCAATGATGAAGACTGAAATGAGAGTAACTGCAATGAGAGCAGGCCAGACACGCAGCACGCGATTGCAGACAAAATTGACGAGATTGCGATTGTGCAAATAGCTGCCGGTGATGAGAAATCCGCTAATAATAAAAAAGACCCAGACTGCTACAGCACCTTGCCATTCGCCATAGCCGCTCTTATCAGGTTTAGCCAGTAGCGGAAAGCAATGAGCAAAAATGACCAGCAGTGATGCCGTCAACCTGACGATATTGAATGTATTTCCGTCTGCTTTTAAAGCCGCCGGTTTGTTAATTGCCGTGGCGACATTTTCTACAGTGGCGACATCGACTGCTGTTTTATTCTCAATATCTGCTGTCAGAGTCGTCATTTCAAACCCCAGTAGAAACTGTAACAGGCACTTTTTCGGCACCGCCAGCGGTGCCTCCGTCAAGCTTCAAATTAAGTGAACGCACTGCCATGCGTTTCTTAATGGTCAGGAACGGTTTCTCGATCAAGAAATATGAGGCGCTGGAAATCACAATGGTCAAAGCAACTTTTGCCAGATCGGAGACAATGCCGACGTCTCCTAAAACCTGAGTGATGGTAAAGAAAGCCACTGAGTGCCACAAATAGATACTGTAAGAAAGTTTTCCCATAGCCAGCATTGGTCTAGTGCTGAGCAATTTCGCCAGCCAGCTGACACGGCCATTTGACTGCGCCACGGTGAATGACATGAGCAGCAAACTAATTAGTGTGGCAAAAACCGGCACAAAGACGAGCCAGTAGAGCTGCTTTTGAAAAACAGTAATCAGTTCGGTGGGATGCATAAAGTGCCGCAGTAAATACCAGGCGGCAAAAGCAATCAAAGTTGTAGTGACCGGATGAGCCAATACAGACATGGCCCTGGCCACATATTGTCTGGCCGGTTGCCTGACCCCTTGTGCTTGAGCAAGAATACTGGCTCCCAGGCAACCAAAAAGTATTTCGTCGAATCTGGTATCAAAGGCGGCAGTGATGCGCACCCACTCCACCCCTGAATTAATCAGATAGGCTTTCCAGCTTTCAGCCAAAATAATGAGAACGATAATTACAGCCGGTGTGCGAAAACGCTTGTAGAAAAGCATCAGGAAGGGAAAGAGAAGATAAAATTTCTCTTCAATTGCCAGCGACCAGCAAACCGCCACTAATGATTTTCCTGAATTACCCCACTGCAATGCCAGATCGTAGTCGGTCATATTTAGCGCGGCGATTGTAATAGCCTTGATATTGACGCTCTCGACAGTGTTAAACGGATTGAAAATGGCGCAAAAAGCCAACATCACCCAGACAGCAGGACTGATGCGCAGTAGCCTGCTGGTGAAAAAGCGCTTCACGTTGAAGCTGCCGCTGCGCTCTATTTCGGCAAAAGCCAGGCGCGAAATCAGAAAACCCGATATGACAAAAAATATGTCCACACCAAGCCAGCCACCGCGACCAAAGACATAATGCAAGAAATTCACACCGTGAAAAGCCAGCACTCCAAGTATGGAAATAGCCCGCAGACCGTCCACAGCAGGCAAATATTGGGGCGATTTGAGACTTGAAACCGTAATGAGGTTTTCTCCAAATGGCAACGGTCGTCAAGTATGGCATTTTTATCGCATATATAAGTGAAAAAGATCATAGCCTCGTTACCCAGAGAGCCAAAATAGCCAGGTAAATTGCCGAGAATATACATCCGGCGCAATACAAAATTTCCTCCATTGCTCAAACCCCCATTTTTGTTGCGTTTATACGTTTCTATTACTAACAACGTATAAACGCGGCAAAAAGTTCAAAAGTTAGGAGGCAGAGGAGGTTAAGTTATAACTTGATATAAGTCGCCGTTATAGATTTTTAGCCAGAGGCGAAAATCGCACTAAAACTGAAAATATATAAAAGGCTGGGAAGTGTCCGGCAGAAAAATAATCATAGTCAAGATCAAAATGGCACAATAAGCGGCTTTAACAAAAGCAGGCAAGTTCTGAAAGACCTTTTTATCGTTCAATGCCGACAGGGGCAAATTACTGAGCAGAAGCAATGCCACCATAATGATCACCACCGGTACTACCACTGGCAGCTCCGCTTTCATCACCAAAAACTTGTGCTCCGGCAGACTATAGAAGGGCCGCAGCGTCACCATGCGGCGAATCATCACCCAAGCCAGCGTGATGTCTTGTATGCGGAAGAAAACCCAACCGATACAGACGGTTTGAAAAGTGAGAAACAAAGAGAAATAATGGAAACAGTTTGCCATTGCCGGTTTGGCAAGAAAATCTTTAACCGCCAAAGTGTTCTCTTTCCATTGCGAAAACTCCCGGTGCACAATTAAAGCCAGGCCATGATAAATGCCCCAGACGACAAAATTCCAGGCGGCACCATGCCACAAACCACCAAGAGCCATAGTGAGAAAGAGGTTGCGATTAACCATCCAGTGCGAAGCTCGCGAACCGCCGAGAGGAATGAAGAGATAGTCGCGCAGCCAGGTGGAAAGCGAGACATGCCACCGGCGCCAGAAATCGGAAATATTGGCGGCAATGTAAGGCATGTTGAAATTAATAGGAATGTGATAGCCGAAGAGCATAGCCGAACCGCGCCCGATATCGGTATAACCGGAAAAATCAAAATAAATCTGGAAAGCAAATGCGTAAGCAAAGAGCCATAACTCCAGGCCACTGTAGTTATAAGGGCTGCTGACGCCCATTTGCACAAAAACGGCCAGGTTATCGGCCAGTAATATTTTTTTGGCCATGCCGATAATTATTAGCGGAATGCCTTCATCAAAGTAAGCAAGCTGTATTTTATTCTCTGCTTTCATTTGTTCAAGAAAGTCAGGGTAGCGCTTGATTGGACCGGCAATCTGTGTGGGGAAAAAAGCAGCAAAAAGAGCGAAGACCACAAAAGAATCGATTGGTTTTTTGCCGCGATAAATTTCAAAAAGGTAGTGGATAAATTCAAAAGTGAAAAACGAAATACCAAGCGGCAAAATTATGTGCCAGTCAAAATTGAAAACATCCTTGCCTGTAGCCAATTTGGTCACATGCTCAAAAGAGTCGGCGAAGAAGTTGGCATATTTAAATATGGCCAATACAATTAAATTGGCGGTGATACCAATGGCCAGATTACGCTTATTAGTGTGATCTCGCGCCATCAGCTTGCCCCAAAGCCAGTTGAACAAAGTCATGGGCAAAATCAGCAAGATGAACTGCGGAATAAAGCTCATGTAAAAGTAGTAACTGGCCACAAGCAGCATGGGCAGCCGACAAACCCTGGGCAGAAGCCAGAAAAGCACCACTATTATTGGTAAGAAGACAATGTATTCAGCGCTGGTGAAGATCATCTATAGCAACTACCTGAAAGCTTTAATGCGAAACCAGGGCACGTAATTTGTACATACTGATGCGCAAATAGGCCAAGGCCATCAGGCCACCATAAGCGATACCATCGAGCCACCAGCGATTGCCGCGGTAATGCTTGAACCAGAAACGATAAAGCCCGCGATGCGACGAAAGAATCATGCGCACTTTCACTTGCTTGATAGACTGACCATAATGGTGCACCACCTGGGCGCCGGGTGTAAACCAGATTTCCCAGCCTGCTTTTTTAGCCCGAAAACACCAGTCTACTTCTTCAAAAAGCATCCAGTATCCTTCGTCTAGAGTGCCGATTTCATCGAGCAGTTGGCGCTTGATCATCAGGCAGGCGCCTTCCGGCTGATCTACCTGGCGCTCATCATCGTGTTGCCAATCAAGCATCTTGTATTCGCGAAACTTGGCACCATATTTAGAACCAGCAGGAAACATTCGACTGAGACCGATGAGCTCGAAAACCATGCCGATGAATGAAGGAAAGGCGCGGCAAGAGCGTTGAATCGAGCCGTCTGTGTTTAGCAGTTGCGGTGCCACCACACCAGCTCGCGGATGGCCGGCAAAAAAATCTATCAGTGTGCGAATTGCTCCTGGCTTAACTTCGGTATCAGGATTGAGAAGCAGAACAAAGTCGCCGCGCGCGTGAGCCAGAGCCTGATTATTGGCAGCGGCAAACCCCTTGTTGTCACTGTTGGCAGTGAGCTTGACCCAGGGAAATTCAACTGCGGCCATTTGAGCCGAGCCGTCGGCAGAACTGTTGTCAACAAGAAAGACTTCGCTATCTTGCTCAGAGCAAAGGGCTTTAAGCTCACTTTGTAAGGAGGAGAGGCAAGCGCGTAAAAGATCTTTGGTATTCCAGCTGACAACAATTACAGATAAAAGCATGCGCCAATTCTAGGGCTTATTTGCTTTAAAATGACTGCTCAAATGGTCTTAGAAACAAATTGAAATTGATTACCAAGAGAATCACTGACTTTATTCTTTCCGCCTCAGCGCTGCTGGCGGGCTCAATCGTGCTTATAGCCATTGCGGTTGCTATCAAACTTGATAGTCGCGGCCCGATTGTATTCAGACAAAAGCGGGTTGGGCAGAACGGCCAATTGTTTGAAATTTATAAATTTCGCACCATGGCCACAGGTACTCCAGACCTTCCCACAGACCAGATGTTGCTATTGCCCAGTCCAATTACCAGGGTAGGTAGCTTTTTGCGTAAAACCAGCCTGGATGAACTTCCTCAACTGGTGAACGTTCTGCTTGGCCAGATGAGTTTAGTTGGACCGCGGCCCGCTCTGTATAATCAAACCGACCTCACTGCTAAAAGAGAAGTGAGCGGGGTGCTTAAGTTTCCGCCGGGAATCACCGGCTGGGCCCAGGTCAACGGACGAGATGAGCTCGCCGACGATGTCAAAGTAGCCGCCGACAAGTGGTACTGCGAGAACTGGAGTTACTGGCTTGACTGGCGCATTATCGCCCTCACCTTCAAAGCCGTGTTCAGCAAGCGCGGGGCTTATTAGATTTTAGATGTTCAATCAAAGAGGATGCACAGTATGAAAGGTTTAATTCTCAGTGGCGGCAAAGGCACACGCATGCGGCCAATCACCCATACTGCCGCCAAACAGCTTTTGCCCGTAGCCAATAAACCGATTCTCTTTTATGCAGTAGAAGCGCTGATAGATGCCGGTATCAGCGAAATAGGAATTATCGTCAGCCCCGAAACCGGTAAAGATGTTGAAGAATGCGTTGGTGACGGCAGCAGATGGAATATACGCATTGAGTATATTTTGCAGGATCAACCACTTGGTCTGGCTCACGCGGTGAAGACCGGCCGGCCATTCCTCGGCGATTCGCCATTCGTCATGTATCTCGGCGACAACCTGATTAAAGACGGTGTCGGCCCGCTGGTTAAACGCTTTGAAGATGAGGGGCCTGACGCATTCATCTTGCTTAAAGAAGTACCGAATCCCAGTGCTTTCGGCGTGGCCCTATTAGACAAAAACGGCCGCATCAGCGGTTTAGAAGAAAAACCCGCCAAACCAAAATCGAATTTTGCTCTGGTGGGAGTTTATTTATTCACTGCCAAAATTCACGAAGCCATCGATCAAATCAAACCAAGCAGACGGGGCGAACTGGAAATTACCGACGCCATCCAGCAGCTCATTCACACCGGGCACCGCGTAGACAGCCACATTTTGAAGAGCTGGTGGCTTGATACAGGTAAAAAAGACGATATGCTCGAAGCCAATCGGGTTGTCTTAGACGAAATGACCGATGTCTCTATGCTCGGTGAAATTGACGCCGCCAGCCGCATTTCAGGCCGTGTTCATGTGGGCAGAGGCAGCAAACTAATTAATTGCATTGTGCGCGGACCGGCGGTAATTGGTGAAGATTGCCTGCTGGAGAGCACTTACGTCGGCCCGTTTACATCAATTGGCGACGGCGCCCGGGTCAGCCATGCCGAAATTGAACATAGCATTTTGCGCGAAAAGGCTCAGATACTCGATTTTCATGGTCGTATCTCCGACAGCTTAATTGGCGTGTCAGTGGAGCTAACGCGCTCTACCGGCCGTCCTCAAGCCTTCCGCCTGATGCTGGGCGATGACTCTAAAGTAGAAGTGGTTTAGACAATTTGCTTTAGATAATTTGCTTTAGATAAAACAATATTCATACGCACAGCACCTTATATGAATGCGGTTGGGTTGATCAAGCACGGCCTGGAGAGGGAAAATCTAGTCGGTTAGTCATGATCGAGGAATTTTTCTATGCGACTGCTCATTACTGGCGGGTTGGGTTTTATCGGTAGCAATCTGGTGCGTCACTTGTTGAGCGCCTACCCTGACTACGAAATCATCAATCTCGATGCTGAAACTTATGCCGGTCACAAAGAAAACCTCGCCGACGTTGACGCTAATCCGCGCTACAAACTGGTAGTGGGCCGGGTGGAAGACGCCGCTCTAGTAGACGAGATCGTCTCAGGCAAAAAGTTCGGACCAATAGACGGCATTATCAATCTGGCTGCTGAAAGCCACGTTGACCGCTCGATCACCGATTCGTCAGTCTTTGTTAAATCAAATACCCTGGGCACGCAGGTACTACTCGAGTCTGCCCTTAAATTCGGCCGCAACGAAGGCGCCCAGATGCCTTACAAGCCTGAAGACTACAAGATTCGCTATACCCAGGTCTCTACCGATGAAGTTTACGGCTCGCTTGGACCAACCGGTCTCTTCACTGAAGAAACACCACTTTCGCCCAACAGCCCCTATTCATCAAGTAAAGCCGGCGGCGATCTTTTCTGCCGCGCTTATTTCCACACTTTCGGTATGCCCGTTGTCATCACGCGTTGCTCGAACAACTACGGTCCCTATCAGCATCCGGAGAAGTTGATTCCGCTTTTCATCACTAATTTACTCAAAGGTCAAAAGGTACCGGTCTACGGAGACGGTCTCAATGTGCGCGATTGGCTCCATGTTGAAGATCACTGCACCGCTATTGATCTGGCATTCCATAAAGGAGTTTCGGGCGAAGTCTACAATGTAGGCGGCAGTAACGAACGCACCAACATGCAAATCACCAAACTGGTTCTAAAAGAACTGGGCAAAGGTGACGAGATGATTAACTACGTTCAGGACAGACTGGGTCACGACAAGCGCTATGCCATTGATTCAAGCAAGATTCAACGAGAACTTGGTTGGAAGCCAAAACATACATTCGAAACCGGCATCCACGAAACATTGAAGTGGTACACCGGCAACCCTGGCTGGGTAGATGCCGTAACCAAACCGCATACCGCTAACAATAGCGCCGCAGCCAAAGAACTTGTGACTGCAAAAACACACTAGGCAATTCATCAGGATGTAACCAATGGCAGCTTCCAGCAAAAAAATGAAACTGCTGGTCACCGGGGGCGGTGGCATGCTTGAGCAAACGCTGAGCCCCCGGCTGCGCCATCGCAGTCATGAAGTCATCAGTCTGAGCAAAGACCAACTCGACGTCACCGACTTTGCCCAGGTTGATAAAGTGGTCAATGAAGTAGCTCCCGACCTGATTATTCATTGCGCCGCCTACACACAGGTAGATCTAGCCGAAAGCGAGCACGAGAAAGCTTTTCTCGTTAATTACACCGGCAGTGAAAACGTGGCGATAGCAGCAGGAAAACTAAGAATTCCAATGCTCTATGTCAGCACTGATTATGTTTTCGACGGCACCCAGCAAAGACCCTACTTGCCGGGCGACGAAACCGCGCCCATATCTCAATACGGCAAATCAAAGTTGGCAGGCGAGCTGGCGGTGCAACGCTATTGTCCTGACCACTACATAGTGCGCACCAGCTGGCTCTATGGCCCCCATGGCCGCAACTTCGTCGATACGATTTACAAACTGGCGCAAGAACGCGGCCAGATATCGGTTGTTGCCGACCAGGTCGGTTCACCCACAAGCACCCTGACATTTTCAGAGATCATTGGCGATTTGATTGAAACCGGTCAGTTCGGCGTCTATCACGCCACAGACGACGGCGTCACCAGCTGGTTTGATTTTGCCCGCGAAATTGTTAAGACCTTAGAATTTCAGGGTCAACAAATCACAGTTTTACCCATTGAAACAAAAGACATGCCAAGACCGGCACCGAGACCGGCCTATTCAGTGCTCGACAAATCAGACCTGGTAAAGGCGCTGGCGCGCCCGCTGACACCGTGGCAAGTTGCCTTAGAGGAATATTTAAGCCTCAAGGCTGTTAAGGCCCCAGCCTGAGAGAGAGCCACTTTTACCTCCAATCTGGTATTCTTATGATTATGTTGAAACCTCTATCGCCCGAAGCAATCGGTACAGAATACGAAAAAGAACTTTCGGTTCAAGACTATTCGAAGAAAGTCGTCATTGATGGCGTTCAGATCATCAATTTAAATATGTTCTACGACGACGGCGGCTCGCTCGCCGAAATATTGCGCTTTGACGACCAGGGCTGCCTGCAGATTTTGCCTGAGTTCAAAGTCAAGCAAACTACTTATTCACAGATGCTGCCAGGCACCATCAAAGCTTTTCACCTGCACTACAACCAGGAAGACGTCTGGTTTGTCATGCCTTATGACCGCCTCTTAATCGGCCTGTTTGACGCTCGCAAAGATTCCCCTACCTATAACAAAAGCATGCGCTTTGTCTTAGGTTCCGGTCGCGCCCAGGCACTCTACATTCCACGTGGAGTCGCACACGGACTGGCTAACGTTTTCCAAAATCCTGCCAACATGATTTATTTCGTCAACCAGTGTTTCGATGCCAACGAGCCTGACGAAAGAAGATTGCCCTGGGATATCCTCGGCGAAGATTTCTGGACCATAAAAAAAGGGTGACGGATTCGACCCGTCGGAAACAGGTTTAAATGAGAATTTGTTTCATCTCCCGTGAGTATCCACCTGACACAGGATGGGGCGGTATTGGCGCCTATACTTACCAACTAAGCCGCGCCCTGGCGCGTCTTGGTCACGACGTACACGTTGTCTGCCTGACAAAAAAAGAAGTGAGCGGGGCCAATCCTGAGGTTTTTTTAGACGGCGGCGTACATGTTCATCGCGTGGTCTGGGCCAATGAACTCAAGCTGGCCGCCTTACTCAATGTCACTCAACCCAATACTCATCATTTATTACGGGCAGCGCTGCCCATGTGGAAAAAATTCTTGCAGCTGCACAGAAGCGCACCCTTTGAAGTAGTGGAAGCACCAGATCATCTCGCCGAAGGCATATTTTTAGCAATCACTCGCATAGCACCACTAGTGGTGCGCTTGCATACTCCTTACGCCAAATTTGTTGCCGAAGGCTATCACAATATCAAAAAAGATTTTGATAGCTATATCGTCTCGACAATAGAAAGACTGGCTATGTCTGAAGCCGATTTACTTTCGTCTCCCAGTGTCAATTTGGCCGAATTCGTAGCCGCCGAGACCGGCGTAAAAATTAGCGCTATCAAAATAGTTCGCAACCCAGTGGATACCGAAAAATTTTCACCTGATGGAAAAAAAGCGACGCTCACTTTCGAAAAATCGCCAGCGAATGCAGATTTTAAAATAGTCTATTTTGCCGGACGGCTGGAAGCACGCAAAGGCATAGAATATTTGATTGAAGCGGTGCCGCAAATTTTAAAAGAGGTGCCCCAGGCGCGTTTCGTGCTGGTGGGCGCTGATACCAATACCGGGGCCGGCAAAAGCTCGGTACTTAAATCATTGAAGACAACACTAACTAAAAGCGATAGCCTCGGCAAAGTCTTTTTCGCCAGCCATGTGCCTCTTGATGCCATGCCTGAATATTATCGCGCCGCCGACGTTTGCGTAGTGCCTTCGCTTTTTGACAACGCACCCTATACAGTGCTGGAAGCCCTGGCCAGCGGCCGGCCCGTTGTCGGCAGCACCGCCGGCGGCACACCCGAATATATTAAGCACGATAAAACTGGTTTGCATGTGGAAAAAGCAGACAGCAAAGCACTGGCGCAGGCGATTATATCTTTGCTGCAAGACGACCAGAAGCGTCTGCGTATGGCGCAAGCTGCTCGCACCGAGGCAAAGACCCAGTATGGCTGTGATGTTATCGCCGCTGAGGCGCTTAAATCATATGGGCAGACAATAGAAATTCACAAGCGACGGCGATCAGAGCCAATTTACAAGCATCCACCGGAACAACTGGCGAAAGACGTTGTGCAATTTGTGCGAGGTTATCACGGTCATCTGCATAGTTTTGGCGAAGATTTATCACTGCGCTACCGCACCGGCCTCGGCCTCAAATTGTTATTTACCAGACCCAAACTCTCAATGGTCAAGGTTGCCCTGGCATCGGGAAAAATGGCAGACAGATTGTCTTCCCATAAATCTCACGGCTTGCGAAAATTAGTTTCGCGCCTGGAAACAACAGTGCAACATAAAAGTCAGGAAGACTGGGAATAAATAAAAAAGAGCACCGGTAAAACCAGTGCTCTTCTAATCAACCAGCTAAATTTGTCAGACAAATTAACCGTTAGCTTCTTTCTTTTGCAATGAATCAAAAGCACTTGTGCCTTTCTTCTTCAATTCATCAAATTTTTCGCCGACTTTGCCCACTGCATCAGTGGCGCCATCGCTCAATTCTTTGACGTCATCTTTGATTAAAGTAACTACCGGTGCAACTTTTTCGCTGACGCGACTTTGTGATTCTTCCAGCGTTTGCTTGCCGGAAGTAAGAGATTTATCGAAAAATTCTCCAGCGTCTTTGAGCAAAGCTTTGCCTTCAGTCTTCAAATTAGAGCCCTCAGCCTTGACTTGCTCGGCAGCTGGTTTTACAACTTCCCAAACTTCTTTGCCTTTCTCTTCCACTGAATATTGCAAAAGGTCCCACTGCTCGCGCATTTGATTGCGCAGTTCTGAGCCTTTTTTAGGGGCAAAAAGTACTCCAGCTAAAAAACCAAATAATCCGACGAACATTAGACCTCTCATGGTCATCTCCTTTGCCCAGGGCATGTTAGTAACCTTATGTACTCGATGACCAGACTCGGCCTTCTTTGTTCCATTTTTAAGAATAAGTCGGATCAGAGGCTGATCGGGGCAATCTCCACGGTATTGGCTAAATCTGCAACGTTACTTCACCTTTACACGGCCTTTAGAGAAGATAAAGGTTGCTAAGAGGACCGCCTTAATTATGCTATGCTCCGATGAATGGCAAACAGCAAAAACTGTCTAAACTCTGACGACCCACATGTGGAGCTCTGCGACCAAGAGCGAGCCACCAGTGCCGACTTGAAAAGCCAACTCAAAGCGTTGCGCTTGCAAGAAAAGGAGTTGCTGCTTAAACATTCTGCGGAGAAAATCATGCTTCGCCGCCAGCATCCGCATCACGTGGCGAATCTTGACATGGACCAGGCTGACCACCGCCGCCTTGTCTTGATGGAAGCAGAGTCGCGCATTGAATACTTTATTGAAGATACGCTGGTACCTACATATAAGGTAAGCACGAACGGTCAAATCATTTATGCCAATCAGGCCCTGGCCGATTTGCTTGGCTATGATCGCGAAGATTTTCTCAGCGGCAATCTTAACGAAGGGCAGATTACCCCGCGGCAGTTTTTAACCATTGACGCTGAACGACTAAAAGATTTGCAGACAAGTTTGGTTTCCAATATATGGGAAAGTGAGCGCACCACGGCTCAGGGCAAGCGTCTTGCTGTGGGTGTAACTTTGCGTAAACTAGCGGAAGGTTCAGGCGAGCGCATGGTCTTTCTTTTAGATTTGCAAGATATTAAACAGCTTGAAGTTGAACTGAAACAGAGGCAGATACTGTTTTCTGCTTTAGTGCAGGAAATGCCTCACATTGTTTTTGCTGCCAACAGTCAAGTTCGCATGCGTCAATTCAACAAGCGCTTTTACGAACTAACCGGTGTAAAACCTACCAGCGATGAAGGTTTTGCCTGGCGAGAAGCTTTGCATCAAGGCGACCTCGATAGGTGGGATCAAAAATGGCGCGAAGCGGTGGAAAACGGCAATTCATTCAGTGGCGAATTTCGTCTGCTCGCCGCCGACGGTGAATATTACTGGCACATCGTGCGCGCTCTGCCTTTAGTTAAACCTTTGCCGGGACAGGTTAAAGGCTTGCTTAAAATCACCGTTGAAAATGCCGGTGATTTAGATCACTGGATGTCGGCGAAAAAGTTATGGATTGGCACCGCCACCGATATCGATAGGCGCAAACGGTTAATGGAAGAAGTACTGGAAAGTGCGCATTCATTTCAGTCTCTAGCGGATCAAATTCCACAAATCGTCTGGACCGCCGGCAACGATGGGCGCCTCGATTTCTTCAGCAACCGCTGGTACGAATTTAGCGGCACCACGCGAGAACACCGCGTCGGTCTTGACTTCGCTCTCTTTATGCATCCAGATGATCGCAAAGAATACATGAACCGCTGGAAACTCAGTGTCAAAACTGGAGACGCTTTTGAAGCCGACGTCAGACTCAAGGCACGCCCAGGTGAGAACAGTGAGGATGAAGGCGGCTATGTGCGCTTCCTGGCACGGGCGGTGGCTTTGAGAAATTATCGCGGCGGTATCGCTCAATGGGTGGGAACATGGACCTCGATCGATTAAAACCGGCCGCGGCTAGTCCTGCTTCCGACCAAGATCAATATTTATTGCGCGAAATCGAAGCCTCAAAAAGGCGTATTGCGCAATTGCAATTCATGGCGGGAAAGCCTGAATATCTCTCGATCCCGACTAGCTTTATCAGTGATCCGGTTCCGGTTATCATGCTTGATAGCGATCTAAAATTACTGGAAGCCAATCAGTCTTTTGCTCAGATGAGCGGTTACTCTGCCGAGGAGCTGGCATTTGGTGCCGACGTGCGCTTCTTTTTCCCCAAGTCGGCTCACCAACATTTAGAAAAGGCGCGCCAGCACCTGGTTTCATCAAGCAGAATCGATCCCTGGGAAACAGAGGTCTTAACTAAAGACGGACACCAACATCCGGTTATTGTCGGTCTAACAAAAAATGGACCGGCCGATCACGACTGGTTAATATTTTTCTTCGACCTGAGCGCGCGCAAGCAGCTGCAAAAAGAGCTGGCCATTCGTGAATCTAATTTGCACACTCTAGCTGAAGCGATACCACAGCTGCTCTGGGTCTGCGACGTGGACGGTTTGATTACTTACGCCAACGGTGGCTTTCTTGAATTTACCAGACTAACACTTGATCAGCCTCTCAATTGGACATCGCTGCTTCATCCCACAGACAAACTTGATTTTAATGTCAGCGGTTTTTCTGTCGGCGAACTTTATGCCGACTTCCAGTGCGAAGTGCGTTTGCGCGGCAATTTACCAGGCCGAACGCGCAACAATCACTCAGCCGATAGCAATGGAGAAGCTGATAACGGTGCGCTTTATGACGAAGGCAGTTACCGTTGGCATTTACTCAAAGTGGTGCCATTTTTCAGCCCCGGTACCGCATCGATGAGTTGGCTAGTCATTGCTACAGATGTAGATGACCAAAGGCGAGTGACTGAAGCACTGCTGGCCAGCGAAGAACAAGTGCGCATTATCGCCGATGCCATGCCGCAAATAGTATGGACTGCCGACAGCAATGGCACGATTGATTTTTGGAATCACCGCTGGTTTGAATACACAGGGCTGACGGTGCCTCAAAGTTTGCACGGCGGCTGGCGACTTCTGATTCATCCTGATGACCTTTACAATTACGATCAAAAATGGCGGCAAGCAATCGATACCGCTGAGCCGCTAGAGACTCGCTTTCGCCTCAAGCGCGCTCTGGGTCTGACGGTGCGAAAAATTATGCCACCGGGCAAATCAGCCACAGCAGCCAGTCGCCGCGATTATCTCTGGCATTTGTGCCGCTCTGTGCCGGTAAAAAATTCGCAAGGTGAAGTGTTACGCTGGTTCGGCACCTGGACCGAAATCGACGATCACAGCGGTGAGTAAAAAATCTACAAAAAAAGGTAACCAAAACTTATGGCCATGACCTCTTTAGTTCGACCTGAAGCGAAGATTTTGCGCACCTTTCGCGTGCGGGTGATGGATAAGCCAGGATACCTTGGTCAGATTGCCACCAGGTTGGGCGAATTGGGCGCCAACATCGGCGAAATCAGCATATTTGCTCAGGGCCCTGATTTTCTTGTGCGCGACATCACTCTTTATCTTGACGATGACAATCATTTAAATCACGTCGTAGAAGGTTTGAAGACTCTGGCTAATGCCAGTCTGGAAGCGGTTATCGACCCGGTTGAGCAAGCCCATGAAGGCGGTAAAATCGCCATCAGAAGCAAAGTGCCTCTGACCAGCATCGCTGAGATGCGCAAAATTTATACTCCCGGCGTAGCGCAAATTTGCAAATTGATTCAGCAAGATATCAGCACCAGCCGCACTTATACTGCCATTGGTAACTCAGTAGCAGTGGTAACCAACGGCACGGCGGTGCTCGGCCTCGGCAATATCGGCGCTGTGGCGGGAATGCCTGTCATGGAAGGCAAATCAGTTTTGTACGAACAACTGGTTGGAATCAGTGCCATTCCGATATTAATGAACAACACTGATGTGGAAAGTGTAGTGGCCACAGTTAAAGCTATTGCCCCTACATTTGGTGCCATTCATTTAGAAGATATAGCCGCACCGGAATGCTTCGAAATCGAACGGCGCTTACAAGAAGAGCTGGATATCCCGGTTCTACACGATGATCAGCACGCCACAGCGGTAGTTGTTCTGGCCGCATTGATTACTATCACTCAGCGCAACGGCGTCGATCTGACAGCCAGTAAAGTGGGCATTATCGGCTTGGGCGCTGCTGGATCTGGTATCGCCCAGCTTTTACTTTCTTATGGAGTCAAAGCCGTTTACGGCACCGATATTCGAGAACCGGCCAAACAAAGGTTAGCCACTCTGGGTGGCACGGCCATGACCCTCGCTGAAATCATGAACAAATCTGACGTTGTGGTGGCAACCACAGGCAAACCCGGTTTAATCACCCCTGAAATGATTCGCCCGGGTCAGGTCATTCTCGCCCTGTCAAATCCGGACCCTGAAATTAAACCGGAAGAAGCAATGAAACGGGGTGCTCTTTTTGCAGCCGACGGCCGCACCATAAACAATGCTCTTTCATTTCCCGGATTGTTTAGAGGGGCGCTCAGGGCCCACGCCACGCACTTTACTGATGCCATGAAACTGGCGGCAGCCCACGCAATTTGCGGGCAGACAAAAATGGACAATATTGTTCCCAGCATTCTTGACCGAGAAGTACACGAAAGTGTGTCTAATGCCGTAGCTAATGCTGTTTACCTCGAATCTAATTTGTAGTCGGCCATATCCTTTGTTAGAGTCTACAGTATGGACGGGCCACAGGTAATTTTCTGCCCAAATTTTCACCAGACGAAAAAACTAATGCGCAGGCGGCCAATGACGCCTCAAGCGATGGCTCGCGCCATGATTTAAGCGTTTCCGAAATGCTTTCCGATCAAGCAAACTTATTGCTGGGTGCAGCCAGGGAAGCACCAAAAGCTTTTGTTGCTCGAGCAAAATCGGCCACCGGCGACCAGCTTGGCCAGACAACCTTAGAAGTCGCCGGCAGTGTTGCCATCGGAGCAGCATTCGCCCTGGCTTTAAAGAAACCGCAGGTTCTGGGCAGGGCACTGGCACCTTATGTGGAAGGCACAGTGGCTAACGCCGGCAAAATATTCGGTGCTGTGGCTGTCTACGACATCGGGTCAAAAGTTGGTGTGCCCGCTTATGACCTCTGGAAAAATCCCAATAATTTTCAAAAAAGCAAAAACGAATTGAGCAGCAATTTTGGCCATATGGCATTCGATTATCCACTAATGGCAGCATCTGGACTTGCTGGTTTTGGCATCGGTGGAAGAGCTGCTCGTTTTAGCATGCGCCCACGCCCTGAAGTGCCTTTTGCCGAAGTTGCTCGGCCGCTCACTTTTGACAATTTATCCAGCCAGCTAAAATCAACGAGGGCCTCAGAACAGAATGTTGTAGCCTCAGTGCGCGTAGATAATTTCTTAGGCAGAGGCAGCAATGGCGCCGTCTACAAACTTGATTTTACCGATGACTTTGTCGTCAAAGTAGCTGAGTTCGGCCGCCCTAAACCGCAAGGCGGCAAGCTTGAGCCTGTAGTAGACGCCATGCCTGATCACAATGTTGGTCAGTCTGTGGCCAAGATGGGCGACTATGAAATTCTCAAAAAGCAAAATGGTTTTGCCGCTGGTGCGCCGAGTCATTCGGTGAGAAAAGAAATCGGCCTGGAAGCAGCTGAAGCTCTCTTTGCCAGAAGTATCAAGAGCAGCGCGGAACTACCGCAAGCGGCTTATGATGATCTGGCCAGAACGATGATGGCCGTAGAAAAACACGGCATGCAATTCGACCCATCTAAACCGGGCAACATCTTAATTGACCCTGTGGGCAAACGTTTTAACCTGGTCGATATCGGCCGCTCCGACATTTCCCAACCTTACAGACACACTGTGGCCGACATCATTGTGCCTCTGGTGGACAACTATTTTGTCGGTTCAGTCTTACCGAATAAAGGCAGTACTTATCAACAATTGCTGCAGCAAATAATCACGAAATCTACTCTAGCGGCTGAAGCAGCCGGCATGCATAAGCGACCAGAGTTGGGCAGCAGTTTATCTTACAGCTACAAATTGGCCGGTCTGCCGGAGCCCGTCAATTAGACCAGAACGTCGCGCTCAGAAAAAGAACAGGTTGTCTCAATCGCGCCTTGGCCACATTAGGCACGGTGCTTGCTGGCGCAATATTTTAACGACCGGCCTGGCGGAATGGACTGACTTCGTTATTGATCACGCGATTGCTGTTGCGGTTGTTTTCGTTGATGATGGTGCCGTCCTTGTTAATGGTCGTTCCGGCAGCAGCACTGGCATTGTTTTGCCCTTCGAATGCGGCATTTGATTGAGCCGACATTTTCGGCTCGTCGATAGTGGTCTTAGCTGAGCTGACATAACCAGGCTGCAAATTGCGCTGTTCTTGAGTTAGAGCACTGGTAGATTTTTTAGGTGCAGCCTGCGCTTTCACTATTTTGCTCTTGCTGGTTACTACCAATTTATTATCGCCGGGTGCAGCTTGAGCCGCTGTAGCAACCATAAGTCCGGTGGCTACGGCCACCGTGAACAATCCTGATCGTTTAAATATAGACATAACTAATTCCCATTGCCTCGTATGTTCAATTTTCCATAATGCGAACTCTAGACGCGACGGGTCCGCTCGTTGAAAGTTCCGCTGATAAAAAGCGCAACATCCAGGATGCTGCGCCTTTTAAATTTTGACGACACTCAGGAGAAAGCGCCGCTCAAATATTTAGATCATCAGGCAATGAACAATGACAGAGAATCAGAGATTAATGATATTCGACTAGATTCTGAAGAACGGAGTTTCAATCACTTTGTCTGACCAGTACACTTGAATTTGATACTGCCCTGGGCCGACTTTCACCGATGGCGCCACCATGGCACCATCTTGATTGGTCATGCGCGAGAAAACCACACCGCGGTCTTGTTCGTTGATTCGCACTTCCACTTCAGGAATGGCATTTTCGTCTTTATCTTTTGCTTGCAACAATACTCTTAGATTGTTTTCGTCAATCAGCCAACCGAGATTGACTTGAATGCGCACATCATCAATGGTGCGTTCAAATGTACCCATCGATACCAGCTGCGCGCCCACACCACGGGTAGCACCAGCAGGCACCATTTGCTGCCATTGCTGAGCGCTGAGCATGTCTTGCCATACCGCTGCGGCAGATTCGCGGGCCTGGCCCACCAGATCACGCAGGGCAAATACTGATTTTTCGGTAGCGGCAGTAGCCTGGGCCACGGCCACAGTAACTGGGCTTATAGCTTCGAGCATATTGCCGGTCACTCTTTTGACAATGGCCTCATCTTTTTTAGTCAAAGGCATGAACTGGCTGGCAGTCCACATGGCCTGGTCAAATAATTTGTTCTCTCCAGGCAAAGGCAGCTCCTGGAAATTTTCCTGGCAGAACTTTTCGAACGAAAGAGCACATGCGCTCTCGTCTCCGTTTGCCATAGCCTTTGTTAATTGGGCTAGTTTGTCGTTAAGGGTAGTCATTGCCGTCTCCTGGAATTAACTAATGCGCTTCTTGCTGGTCCATCTTGTCTTTGAACGCTTTTAGGGTTCTCACAATTCTCTTGTCGATGGTATCTATACTCTTCGCATCCATTTTTAGACATGCAATCAAATCTTCTCGCTTATAACCTTCAACATATTTCAAAACGAAGCAGGTACGGTGAATACCGGCCGGCAAGTCATCGAGAATGCGCTCAACCAGATCATTAATTAAAGCGCGGGCGGCGGGATCTTTTGCCCCGCTTCCGGAAGAAACCACATTATCGCCACCAAGTAAGTCATCAGCCGAGCGGCTGTCGTCTTCATCGAACATCGAATCGAGCGAAGTTGTGCGGTACTGGCTGGTGGTGGAAGGGGCGTCATCGAAAGCTTTGCCCGGCGAAAGGGTTTGCACCGTCATGACGCTGCCGTCCAGGGCCACTTCGCTAATTTTAGGCTGATTTTGCGCCATAGCGCGGGCGGAAGCCGCTGAAGCAGCAGCTGCTTTTTTAAGTGTTTCGGCCACATCTTTGGCGTCGTCGTCCAGTTCAAAATCTGTATCAATATTAACTTCGCCCGCCGCAGAGCCCGGTTTGATCTCGCGCTTTTTCAATGCAACTTTATGATAACGCTCGAGATTTTGCGCAATAGCTTTGTTACATGCGCCAAGGCAGTAGGGCGCCAATTTTGCTTCAGGATGGCCGGGGTCGAAATGCTTCGTTACCAGAACTAAAGCATTCTGAAGGATATCTTCGATATCCTCATCTGTAGCGATCCGCGCGCGCGAGCGGATGTAGCGCATCATCCGCTGAGGAGTAAAGTTCATCTCCCCTTTTAGAAATGCTCGGCTTTCCTTATTATTCATACTGTCCTGGCGCTGATATTTATTCCGTCCATACTCACAGGAGTCGCGCCTGGCTGTCTTTTGCTGCTCACGCGGCGCTCACAATGTTAGCAGATTATAAGAGAAAGCCGCTCGCCGTGAAAACTATACTTGAGCGGCTTTGAAATTGATGAACCCCATGAATGTCTTACCACCCGTGAATTCCAAATATGTCGTAATGCTCGCAGCCAGCGTATTACTATCTGCTGCAAATGCTATGGCAGCGCACGCCGCGCCTTTAGAGCAGTCTAAACTGGCGTCCGCCGCAGCCATCCCGCCTAATACAACACCGGTGCGTGGCACCTATAGCCCGCCTTCCAACTCACCTTCTTCGGGCGCAATCAGCCCCCCTGTCACTTCACCTGGCCTCGGTAGCGGCGATTCCTTTGGCAATGACATGCCTTCTTTGCGGCCCATGCGTTTACCAGGGCAATCAGATCAAGGCAGCCCCACCACCGACGGCCAGAGCGGCAGCGGTGCAGTTTCTGGCACCATTCAATTTACAGAGCAGCCCAGAGGTGGCGGCAGCGGTCTGTCTATCGTGCAAGCCCTGGACGAAGCCCTGATAAAAAGTCCCCGGGCAGCGGCCATACGGTCACAGCTGCAGATTACCACCGCCAATTATGCCGACGCCGCCGCCGGACCAAACCCTGGCTTCCTCTTTGACCGGGCACCGCTGGGTGAACAGGTCCGCCGCATCGGCCCCACATTTACTATCGAAGGGCCATGGAAATTAGTCTTTCGCCTGCTGGCCACTAAAAGGCTGGTAGAGCAAACCAAAACTGACCTGATGACTTCAGTTTGGGCCCTAAGAGCCGATGTACGCAGGGCCTATACAGAAGTGGTGGTGGCGCAAGAGACGGTCGAAACGCTCAATTCGTTGTTTGAACTGGCCAGCCGTTTGCTGGAAGTGTCAAGCAAGCGCTTTCAAGCAGGCGACGTGCCTGAATTAGACGTGCTCAAAGCTCGTCTGGCCACCTCTCAATCAGACGTAGAGCGTCAGGTGGGAATGCGCCGCGTCATTCGCGCTAAACAGCAACTAAACGTGATTATGGGCAGAAATCCGGAAGATCTGGTCAACATTCCTCGCTTGCCGGCATTTCTCGGCACCAGCCAGCCCAAGCTCGACCCTTCACAAAAAAGTCAGCTCCTGCCTGATTTTTCGCTGGAGCCACAGCCTTTGTCATCATATATACAGAAAGCTCTGGACCAGCGGCTGGAACTTAAGAGTGTTTCTCAGCGTGTGGCTTTGAATAGAGCGCAAATGCGCACTGCCATTGCCAACGTAGTGCCCAACCCCAGTGTCAGCTTCGGCAACTCGGTCTCAGGCAACGCCCCTACCGGCCCAAAAGTAAGCTCGGTATTTTTCACAGTGGTGGCAGAGGCTCCCGTCACCAATTGGAATCAGGGCGAAATTTATCGCTTAAAAGCCACAGCCACACAGCTTAAATATGAGATGGCATCGCAGAAAAATTTGATTACGGCCCAAGTTTCTTCGGCCTACAATAATGTGCTGGCCGCCAGACAAAAACTCAAGGTTTACCAGGAACACATTCTCGCCGATTCATACGAAGTGGCCCGCCTGGCGCGCCGTAGCTATGAAGTCGGTCAGTCTGACATTACTGCCACACTGCAAGTACAACAACAAAACGTGGCTGTACGCAGTCAATATTTAGACGCGGTGCGTGCCTATCAAGAAGCCTACACAGACCTGGAACAATCTTGCGGCAGACCAATTGAAACCTATCGCCCCATGCTTTAGAAAACTGGCAGTCAAAATCTCCGCAGCACTAGAACCGTGCAGTGGGCGAAGTGACAAGCGGAATTTTAAAGACAAAGTCGTTAAGCAAATTGGCCTCGGTATAGCCGTTCAAAGTATTGGAAGCGCGGCGCTGACCTAGAGTCGCTGTCAGCGGAATAGCAATGGCCGGCGCGATTGTATTGACGGCATCGGCAGTGATCATAAGAGCAATAGCTCTTTTGGTGATACCACCCTCAGTGCCGGCTAAATCAGACTTAGGCAATTTTAAAGCCGGAGTAGAACTGGAACCACGCATACTGAAAGCGCTAGCCAACCTTGGCTGAGCACCGGCTGGGGCAAAAGTAACGCTGCGGGCGTCACAGATGGTGATGCCAGTATCAGGCGAAAGTTTGACCTGACTAGCAGGAGCGCTGAAGCGATAGCTGCATGGCGAAATAATATTTTTGACGTTGGCCAGGGCAATGTTTCTGCTTTGACCAGGCAAAGTGTCAATTGAAATTTGATCTTTAGTGACGCTGACGATTTGCCCCTGATATGTCTGACCGTCAGCGGTCTCGATGGTTTCTTTAGCGCGTCCGCGGCGCAGATTTTTCAGCCAATCGCCGCCATTGAAATAAACCAGACCATTGAGCGATGTAGCAGCCGGGCTCGCCGCTGCGCCGGCAACATCGAGCTGAATCAACACGCCGGTGAGAACAGTATGGCGGTCGAAGAGCCATTCAGGAACAGCACCCACTTCAACGTTCTGACCGTCTACAGTGATTTGGCCGCTGGGCAGAAGCAAGCTGCCGATGCTGACTACGGGCAAGATGAGAGCGCCTTGAGCCGCTTTGCCGTCAGCCGCTTGTCTCAGTTCGACCGGTGCGGCAAAGGCACAGAGCGGACTGCTGAGCGTCAGGGCGCCGGCGACAAGTAGAAATAGGTTGGCAGATAACCTGGCAAATTGCCTTTTATTAGCGAACACTTGAGCCTCTCTCAAAAAATACATTTTAAAGCAAAGCAGCCGGCCGCAGAGGGTTTGCCTGGTAAATTTTGTTTTCGGGAACAGCACTCTCCTAATTTCGTCTCATTTTATAGTCAATGCTACAGCACGGTAAGGCTGTGGAGAACGGTATTTCACAGGCCACAGGGAGCCAGGAGGCTGCTATGGATTTGCGCTGCGTGTCGAAATTATTTATTCGCTACCACCTGCTCACCTTAGTGCTGTCTGAGAGCCAGACCGGTGTAATTACCCGACGCTCTGATGTTGTTTTAAAGCCTGTCGAACTGGCCGCGGGAGCCTGTATGGACGGTGTTTGCAGCTTGAACGGCTGGAAACCAGGTGATTCTTCCGGGGTGGCGAACTAACGAAAAACGGCAATCAAACAATTTATAAGCGCAGGCTTATGTATTGTATGCCACAGCCCTGAACTACCGGCGCCAGCCCTAAACGCAATCCAAATTAGCGCATCTCGCCACTTTTATCGTCATAGGCATGCTTGTTAATGAGCGTGTAAATCGTCGGCAGAACTATCAGCGTTAAAATCGTGGAAGTAACAAGACCACCCAGCACCACGGTGGCTAATGGTCTTTGCACTTCCGCCCCAGTGCCGTGCGAAAAGATTAGCGGCAGAAATCCGACCATGGCCACAAGAGCGGTCATGAGCACAGGGCGCAGCCGCACCTTTACTCCTTCAATAACAGCCTCGTCTACAGTCATGCCTTGCTTTTGCATCTGGCTGATGTAGCTAATCATAATGACGCCGTTCTGAACCGCCACGCCAAACAAAGCAATGAAACCGATAATGGCCGGAACTGATATGGGCTGCCCAGAAACGTAAAGTGAGAAGATACCGCCGATGATGGCAAAGGGAACGTTGAGCATAATCAAACTGGCATTGCGCAATGAATTGAACGAGGCAAACAAGAGAATGAAAATCAACAGCAATACTACTGGAACTACTATAGCCAGCCTGGCCATGGCTCTTTGTTGATTCTCAAACTGACCGCCCCAGACAATTGTATAGCCTTTTGGCAATTGAATGTCAGCTGCCACTTTGCGTTGCGCTTCTTCCACAAAACTGCCCAGATCTCGACCGCGCACATTGGCCAGAACGGCAGTACGCCTCTGACCGTCTTCACGGTTAATCATTACTGTGCCGCGCGCTGTTTGAATATCGGCCAGTTGCTTGAGCGGCACTTTGCCACCAGCGGGAGTGCTGACTAAAATCGACTCGATGTCTTCTTGGGTGTCGCGATATTGCAACGGAAAACGCACGAGCAAACTAAAGCGTTTGGTGCCTTCGAGGACCTCGGTTACTTCTTTGCCGGCTAAAGCCGTTTCAATAATTTCTTGCACATCATCTACATTGAGACCGTAGCGGGCAATGACGTCGCGCCTCAATTTGATGTTTAACTGCGGTAAGCCGAGAATGTGTTCGCGTTGCAAATCGGCCACGCCGCGCACCCCGCTCACGGCTTTTTCAACTTTGCTGGCGAGGGAATCTATGGTGATCAGATCTTCGCCGAATACTTTAATGCCCAGATCGGCTTTGATGCCGGCAATCAAGTCATCAATCATGTCGGCGATAGGCTGCGAAAAGCTGTAAACAAGCCCTGGTATACCGTCCAGTCTTGCAGCCATGGCGTTCACCAGAGCTTCCTTATCGTGATAATTCTTCCACTCTTCTTTGGGCTTGAGCCCGATATAAACATCGGCATTGTCGATGCCTTCAAGATCTCCGCCCATACCGCTTCGTCCGATGCGCGAGACCACTACGCTTACTTCAGGAAATTCTTTAATCGTTTGCTCAACGTTGGTGGCAATGCGACGAGATTCTGTGTGCGAGACGCTGGGCGAAAGCTTCGTGCGCAAAAGAATAGAGCCTTCATCTAAACTGGGAATAAATTCCGAGCCGAGAAAAGGCATCAATGAAAAACCGGCGCAGAGCACCACAAACGAAATAATCAAAGTCATCTTCGGCTTTTCCAGCGATCGCTTGAGAGCCGGTGTGACCAAGCTTTTAGACCACTCAATAAACGGATTGCGGCGCTCTCTGATTTTGCCTGTCAGAAACCAGTAACAGAGCACCGGAATAAGAGTGAGCGAAACAACCAGGGCACCAGTCAGGGCATAAATATAGTTAAGTGCAAGAGGCGTAAACATCCGCCCTTCCACCCCTTCAAGGGTGAAAAGAGGCAGATAGACGGCGATAATAATGACAATAGAAAAGAAGATCGGATTGCCCACTTCTTTGGCGGCATTATAAACAGTCTTGAGTCGATGCTTCTCGTACTCTGCCTGGGTGAGGTGGCCGGCATCAACTTTTTCTTGCTCTTCGGCCAGGTGACGAAAAATGTTTTCCACCATCACTACACCGGCGTCCACAATAACGCCGAAATCTACCGCTCCAAGAGTCATCAAATTAGCGGTGAGGCCGGTAAACTTCATCATAATGAAGCTGAAAAGCAGGGCCAGTGGTATCACAACTGAAACAATAATGGCGCAAGGAATGTGCAGAAGAATGCAACCGAGCACCAGAATAACCAGAGAGCCGCCCATGACAAGCACTTCTTTAATGGTTTCGATAGTCTTATCAACCAGCGCACTTTGATCGTAATATGTGATCAAACGAACGCCATTGGGCAATTCGCCTTTGATTTCTTCTAACCGATGCCGCACTTTTTCTACTACGGCTTTAGTATTCACACCTTTGCGCGTCATCACCATACCGGTCACAGTTTCGCCTTTGCCGTCCATTGACGATGATCCGCGGCGGAAAGCCGGACCGATTTCAACCGAAGCTATTTGCCCGATTTTAATTGGCGTGCCGTCTACCGATTTGAGCACGATATTTTTGATGTCTTGGATGGTATCGATACGACCTAAGCCGCGAATGACAATTTCTTCTCCGCCCCGTTCAATGAAGTTGCCACCGGCGTTGACATTATTGTTTGACAGAGCTTGTATGACATCGCGCAAATTCAAATTGAAACTTTTGAGTACGTATGGTGATACCAGAACTTGATACTGCTTGACGTAGCCGCCATAACTGACGACGTTGCCTACACCAGGAACAGCTCTCAGTTTGCGCGCCACTTGCCAGTCTTGGATGGTGCGCAGTTCAGTCAAGTCGTGCTTGTCGCTAACCAGATAATAATTGAGCACATTAGAAAAGGTCGAGACTACCGGGCCCAGTAGCGGCTTTGGTGAGCCCTCCGGCAATTCAATTTGCCCCAGTCTTTGCTGCACAATATTGCGCGCCCAATAAACATCTACATCGTCGTCAAATATAGCTGTCACTACTGAAAAACCAAAACTCGAATTGCTGCGAATTTTGTTTACTTTCGGCAAGCCGTTCAAGCCGTTTTCGATTGGAAAAGTAATGAGCGATTCCACTTCTTCAGCAGCCATACTTTCCGGCTCTGTAATAATTTGCACCTGCACGTTGGAAACGTCAGGAAAAGAATCTACGGCAATATTGGCTGCACTCCAGATGCCGAATGCCGCCATGCCCAGAGCCATGGCCAGGGTCATCAGGCGTTGTTTGAGGGCAAAGCGAATCAATTGAGAAATCATCTAATTGATAGCCTTCCTAGTGGTGGTAACTGAGTTCAGTCTTTAGCATCAAACTTCCCTGAGTAGCCACCACGTCTCCATCAGTCAAACCAGACGTCACTTGGTCATACTGCTCGCCTTGTTTGCCAAACTTTACCGTTCGCACTTCAAATCCGGTAGGCTTTTTAACAAAAACGATTTTGCTGCCGTCATATTCTTGCACTGCCGCTTTAGGACAGGCAAGGAAATTCTGCGAAGCCCCTTCTAAATCAATTTCGGCGTACATATTGGTTTTTAGTTTGCTGTCAAAATTGGCTAATCTAGCGCGAATCGGCACTGTGCGCGTGTCTGCGTGCACGTTGACGCTAATGTAGCTGATTACGCCCGTAAACTCGCGATCAGGATAACTTGCCACTTTAATTTTGACCGTGTCGCCAAGTTTGACCCGCTTCAAATCAACTTCGGGCAAGTCGGCCAGCACCTGCACATATTTAAGATCGGTGAGCTTAAACATAGATTTTTCCGGCTGCACCACTTCGCCTACAGCACAGTCATATCTGCTGAGATCACCGTCAATCGGTGCGCTAATTTGCACCAGACCGTTGATATCGCCGCTTGTCAGCATCAATTGAGTCATATGTTTGTCAGCGCCAAGAAAATCAAGACGTTTACAAATGGTCTGTAAATGCTGTTTATCGCGAGTTACTTCAGCCATTGCCAACTGATACTCACGCTTCATCAAACCGCGGTTCTTATACAACATTTCTTCGCGCTTCAAAGCTGTTTGAGCCTGATCAAAAGCTACTTTCGCTTTTGCGTAAGTAGCCTTTGCCGAAAGGAAATCTTTGGTAGCGGCTATTTTTTCACGATGAAGATCTTCTTGTCTTTTCAGCTCTTGCTCAGAAAGTTCTGCTTGCACTTGCGAATTTTGCAGATGAGCCTGGGCTTCAAGCAAAGCCTTGGGACGTTCTAGATGCTCTTCGTAAATCTGGCGCTCGCGTTCAGCATGAGCTTCGGCAATGCCAAGCTTAGATTTGGCTTCAACCGCTTCACCCTGCAGATCGCTGATTTGGGGGCTATCAATCAAGGCCATGATTTGGCCCTTTTTCACCATAGAACCCGGCCGCGCAATAATTTTGGAGATTCGGCCGGAGATACGAGCACTGACATCAACTTCTCGGCCATAATCGGGCTCGATACGTCCCGTTAGGTGCAGCGGTACCACTACGTCGCGCTTCTGCACAACTTCGGTCTTGAGGTCGATGCGTTTCGCCACTTCGTCGGTCACGGCAACAATTCTTGGCCCCGCCGGCACTATGGCAGCGGCATGGTCTTCTTTATGCGCCTCAGGCTTTTCGCCGCCGCAACCGCTTAAAAAGAGGGCACCGGCGCAGCCTATGGCCAGCGAAAGGGCAAGCACGCCAAGATGACCAGGTTTTGGAATTGATTTGAAGTTAGAATTAGATTCGTATTGCACGTGATTAACCATTATTGAAGAGCATACAGGAAGGTCATAAATTTGCTAGTAAATTTGCCGTTAGAGGCTTAACTGTGCAATGGTCAGTAACACATGCGCAAGGCTGGCGAAAGAAACTTTGTAGAATCACATCAGCTGGGGTTTTATGCGTTTAGATAGGTGGCTTAAAGTTTCGAGGTTGATTAAGCGCCGCACGGTGGCGCAAATGGCCTGCGATCAAGGTCGGGTCTACGTCAACGATCGGCCGGCCAAATCAGCCACCGAGGTCAAGATCGGTGACAAAGTGCATTTGGAGCTGGGTTCCAAGGCCCTTACAGTAGAAGCGCTTTTGCTGCCGCTGAAAAATGTGCCGGCTCAAGATGCTTCTACTCTTTACGAAATCATCCAAGAAATCAGAAGGCCACCCGAAATACTCGAGTGGCTTTCAGAAGATGATCATTACTAGACTGACTAGATTTAGTCGATGTACTCGCGTAATCGGCGACTGCGATTAGGATGCCGCAACTTACGCAAAGCTTTAGCTTCAATTTGACGAATGCGTTCTCGAGTGACACCAAAAAGTTGGCCAACTTCTTCTAAAGTGCGCTGACGTCCATCGTCAAGGCCGAAACGCAAACGCAGAACATCACGCTCGCGGGGCGAGAGACCGGCCATCACTTCAATAATGTCTTCGCGCAAAAGCTCTTGGGTTACAGATGATGCTGGCGTTTCAGCTTCGCGATCTTCGATGAAATCACCAAGCTTGCTGTCTTCTTCTTTACCGATGGGAGTTTCAAGCGACACCGGTTCTTGCGCTACTTTGACGATTTCGCGCAATTTAGTGATGCTGATTTCCATGGTGGTGGCAATTTCTTCTTCGGTGGGCTTGCGACCTTTGTCTTGTGCCAACTGACGAGTAATTTTTTTCAGCTTATTGATGGTCTCAACCATGTGCACCGGAATACGAATGGTGCGAGCCTGGTCAGCAATAGCTCTGGTGATTGCCTGCCTGATCCACCAGGTAGCATAAGTGGAGAATTTGTAACCGCGCTCGTGGTCGAATTTTTCAGCAGCTCGAATCAGGCCCATGTTGCCTTCTTGAATCAGATCAAGAAAGAGCATGCCCCGACCGACATACTTTTTGGCGATTGAAACCACCAGTCGCAAGTTGGCTTGCACCAGTTTACGTTTGGCAATGGCACCACCGGAGCCACCCATCTCAATTTTACGGGCCAACTCAATTTCTTCACTGGCGGTCAAAAGTGGAATGCGACCGATTTCTCGCAAGTACATGCGCACCGGATCATCGGAAGATAGCCCTTTTGAGACTTCTTCTACAAACTCTTCAGGATCGCCTTCGACTTTTTCGTCGAAGCCTTCCAGCATAAAATCGCCACGATTTTGAGCACCGGCGGCCATCGGCAACTCTTCGCTTTCGTCGCTGCCATCAGGCACAAGCAAGTCTTCCAAGCCGGCGCGATCGCGCTCTTTTCCGACTTCTTCCATTTTGTCTAGTTTCGAAATGAAACTATCTTCTTTTTCCTTGCCCTTACTCACGCGGGTCTCCATACTCTGGTATTGAATTCATGGTATCAATCTTTCGCTTTAACTCTTCGATATCTTCGAGAGAGTCTACTTTCTTCAACATCGATTCCAGTTGAGTCAGCTCCATCATTCTACTCTGCAATGCGGTCTGGTCGCTCACCTGGTCGGCTCTGGCCAAAAGTGTATAGGCGTCCGCTGTCAAGAGCGCCAGCCGTTCCTTTAAGATTCTTGCCCAGGATTCTTTCAATACAACCTGAACCGGTGGCTTTTGTTTTCTAAAATCCTCGGCTTTGAGAATAATTTCCACCAGAGCCCGGGCAGCGTCGGGGTGAGGAGCCATTCTGTCCATTAAGCTGTTTTGTAAATCTTCCATAGTATGGAAAGTCGTGCCGATACCTTCCAGCCCCTCTTTGATCTTGCGATGGGCAATATTGAGCAGGGTCTCGCCGGCCAGGCGCTCGAAAACCACCTGATAATCTTCTCTTGAGGTCAAATAGAGACCAAGCAGGTTGCGCTCGGCGTCAAGGGCGCCCGAAACCGGGGCGCTGCGGTGAATGCCAATTCCACGAGCGCCCAACGGCATAGGCAAACCCTCTTCGTCGGCAATGTCTTTTTTATCTTTGTTTTTCTTCCAATCTTCCTTTTTAACAAACTTTTTCTTGAAGCCCTGACCATTGCCGAGTGCCTGAGGATATCCGCCGCCGGGTTGGTCCATATTTTGTTGACCACCGGGTTGATAAGGGCTTTGCTGATAGCGTCCGGGCTGGTCAAAGCGATGACTTTTGCGGTACTCGCCCACATCAGACAAAATTTCTTCTTCGCGCAAACCGAGCCTGGGCGCCCACTGGCGAACATATTCACCACGGGCGACAGCATTTTTCATGGAAGCGAAAATCGGTACAACCGCTTTAGAAGCGTCAATGCGGCCCATGGCAGTATTGAGCTCGAGATGCAACACCGCTTGCTCCAGGCGATATTCCACCATTGTGGCTGCATGAGTGATGGCATCGGCAAAAGCAGCTACCCCTTCCGGGCCTGCACGTAAGCATTCATCAGGGTCTTTGCCCCCGGGAATTTTCAAAACTTTTAAATCAATACCGACGCCTTCGGCGATTTGATTCAAAGTGTCGCCGCCTTTCTCAATGGCGCGGGCACCAGCAGCGTCAGCGTCGAAACTGAGATAAACACGCTTGCTTTCGGTATAGCGCACCATCAGCTTAGCTTGCTGTTCGGTCAGAGCCGTACCAAGAGTAGCAACAGTATTAGTGAAGCCATACTGGTGAGGAGTAATGGCGTCGAAATAACCTTCCACCACAATGACGCCGTCGTTTTCTTTAATGGCATCTTTGGCTAAATTAAAAGCAAAAAGATTGAGGCCTTTGGTGTAGATGGGAGATTCAGGGCTGTTGATGTACTTGACTTGATCGTCACCTAAAGTTCTGCCACCAAATGCGATGACACGACCGCTGTCATCACAAATGGGAATCATCAGTCGATTGCGAAATAAATCATAGTGACCGCTGCTCTCGGCCCGTTTTTTAACCAGTCCTGCCTCTTCTAAAGTAGCGGCCGATACGCCGGTTTTGCCGCTTAAATAAGTGAGCAAACCGTCCCAGGCATTGGGCGCGTAGCCCAGTTTGAACTTTTCAATGGTTTCGTCACTGAGCCCGCGATCGCTCAAATACTTACGCGCGATCGCGCCTTCTTGCTGGTCTTGCATCAGGCGAATGTAATATTCGCTAGCCTGCTGGTAGAGCAAAAGAATCTGCGAACGACGGTCGTACTGCTTGCGCTCGATTTCGGTTTCGACTAATTGCACACCATATTTGCGTGCTAATTCTTTGACCGTAGCAATAAAATCTAGACCCTTGAGTTTTTGCACAAAAGCAAACACATCGCCGCCTTCACCGCAGCCGAAACATTTAAAAATGCCTTTGTCGGTATTAACGTTGAACGATGGGCTTTTCTCATTGTGAAATGGGCACAGTCCTCTATATTCCTTGCCGGCTTTTTTAAGCACAACCGCTTCGGAAATGACATCGAGAATGTTTGCCCGCATTCTCACTTCGGCGATGACTTCTTGGGTCACACCACTCAATCGTTATATAACCTCGACCAAATCATCTACCAGACTCTGTGTTTATAGCACGCAGTCAAGATCGAACTGCAAAAATCGCCCGGCAAAAATGACAATGCCAAAGTTAAATCGCAGCTTGAAAACTAGAGTGCTGCTGGACATACTGCCAAATGAATATTCAAGTATATATAATTCGCCAGAGACTAAAGAACTGCCAGACAAGTGAACTTGGGAGATGCCGATGAAAACGCTAATCAAAAATGGACGAGTAATCACAGCGGTTGATGATTATCACGCTGACATTCTGGTAGAAGATGAACGCGTCGTTTTGATTGGTGAAAGCCTGGCCCACCTTGAAGCTAACTGCGACAAAGTAATCGATGCCAAAGACCGCTATGTAATTCCCGGTGGCATCGACCCACACACGCATATGGACATGCCTTTTGGCGGAACCACATCGGCAGACGATTTTGAAACCGGCACCTTTGCCGCGGCCCATGGCGGAACCACTACCATTGTCGATTTTGCCATTCAAAGCAAAGGCCAATCGCTCTACGAAGCCTTAGACACCTGGCATGCAAAAGCCCAGGGTAAAGCGGCTATCGATTATGGTTTCCACATGATCACAACCGATCTGCCCCGCGAACGCATCAAAGAAATGAAAAAGTTGATTCACGATGAAGGCGTCACCAGCTTCAAAATGTTCATGGCTTATCCCGGCGTGCTCTTAGTTGACGACGCCACGATTTTTCGCGGCATGACCGCCGCCGGTGAAGAAGGCGGGCTGATTTGTATGCACGCTGAAAACGGCATCGTCATCGACGAAATTGTTCGTTACGCCGTAGAAAAAGGCCACACCAGCCCGAAATATCACGCTTTGACAAGACCGACTCAGGCAGAAGCCGAAGGCGTCAACCGCGCCATCAGGCTAGCTGAAATGGCCGGTTCACCGGTTTATATCGTGCACTTGAGCTGCCACGACGCTTTAAAACGTGTCAAAGAAGCACGTGATGAAGGCATTGCCGCTTTCGCCGAAACTTGCCCGCAATATTTGTTCCTCGATTACAGTGCCTACGAAGGCGAAGGTTTCGAAGGCGCAAAATATGTGATGACACCGGCATTGCGTGAAAAATGGAACCAGGAAGAATTGTGGACAGGCCTGCGCATGAACGATTTGCAGGTAATTTCTACCGATCATTGCCCCTTCTGTTTTAAAGATCAAAAGCAATTAGGCAAAGACGATTTCAGCAAAATTCCTAACGGCGGCCCCGGCGTCGAGCATCGGATGAGTTTAATTTTCAACGGCGGAGTTGTGAACAACCGTATTACTTTGAATAGATTTGTTGAGATCACCTCTACTGCAGCGGCAAAAATCTTTGGACTTTTCCCAAGAAAGGGTACCATTGCCGTTGGGTCCGATGCTGACATCGTTGTTTTCGACCCTAACGCGAAAATGACCATCAGTGCCGCCACCCACCACATGCGCGTTGACTACAGTTGCTATGAAGGCAAAGAAGTTCAAGGCGTGGCCGAAACCGTCCTTTCAAGAGGAAAGGTGGTAATCGAGAAAGGCAAGTATGTGGGCAAGAAGGGCGATGGCAAATACCAGAAACGCTCAACTGTGCATCATCACACCACTGAATCAGCCTATGCCAAGCTGAATAGCTAGAGGGCAAACGGCCAAAAAGAAACTACAATAAGAAACTAGAATAAGATAATAGAATCTAATACTCAAATTTAAATTGAGCGGGGACAAGACACTGGAAACTAAAGCTGAGCATCCTAACAAAACAAGGACGGACCAGATGGGTTACGCCAAAGAGTTCACCAAAATGGTGACTGAAGAACGTAATGATCAGACCAATGATCTCGACGTTTTAGATACAGTCGAACTGGTCAAGTGTGTCCAGAAAGAAGATTTTTTAGTCGCTCAGGCAGTAGAAAAAGTCAACGGTGAAATTGCTACCGCCGTCAATTTGATTGTCGATAAACTGAGAGCCGGCGGCCGCCTGATTTATTTTGGTGCCGGTACTAGCGGACGCCTCGGTGTGCTTGACGCCACCGAATGTCATCCTACTTTTGGCGTTGGTCGCGATGTGGTGCAAGCTTGCATCGCCGGCGGCAAAGAAGCAATGTTCGTTTCTTTTGAAAATGCTGAAGATTCTCGAGAACTGGGCGAAAAAGACGCCACTGAAGTCAAAATTACCGCTAACGATGCCGTTGTCGGCATCACTGCCAGTGGCCGCACACCATATGTAATTGCCGCTCTGGAACTGGCGAAAAAAGAAGGTGCCGCTACAATTGGTATCGTCAACAATTTCGATTCGCCTTTGAATAAAGTTTGTGATGTGGTGATAGCTCCAGTAGTGGGGCCTGAAGCACTGACCGGATCTACTCGGATGAAAGCCGGCACCGCTCAAAAAATGGTGCTCAACTTGCTATCTACCTGCACCATGGTTCGCCTGGGCAAGGTTTACGAAAACTTGATGGTCGACTTGAAGCCCACCAACGAAAAGCTGCGCGAAAGAGCGGTTTCGATTATCGCTCTGATTTGCGATGTGCAAAGACCGATTGCTGAAGGGGCACTGGTGGCTTCTAATGGTCAGGCCAAAACCGCTATCTTGATGCTCAAACGTAAAATGGGAAGGGTGCAAGCCGATGAGTTAATCACCAAATCTGGTGGCTCATTGCGTCAAGCGCTGGCTGCTGAAGTCGAGCATTCTTAGAATCTAAATGCCTGACCGCATAAGCGATTTCGTTGCCCTTTTGCAAAGTGAGATCGACGCGCTCAAAAAAAGTACGGTAGCCATTGATTTGTCTGCCGGTCTTTTATTGGGGCAGCAGGGTCGTCAATATCTCTACAGTTTTTCAGCCTCGAATCTGCTTGAGGAGCCTGAAGAAAATGCTACAGCCAATATCGAAATCGCCGGCCAGAATTTCGACTGCATTTTTCTCAATGCTCAAGGCTTGAAGATAATCGTCGCGCTGCCGCAGATATTTGGCGAAGTAATTCCAGCAGCAAAACTAACAGTCAATGGCTGGCTCAATTTGCACCGGCTGCAAGAAAAACTGCGCGCGGCAAAAAAAACTGGGCAAGATTTCAAATTAGCTGAAGAAGTGTTTAACGGCGCAGCCAGGCCCTTTGGCGCAGTAGGAAGCAAAGCAAAATTTTCATACGAAGCAAAAGACGCGCCTGATTTTTCTCAAGGGCAAGCAATTGCTAATTCTTTTTCTAATTCACTGGCAATAATTTGCGGCCCACCTGGCTCAGGTAAAACCAGTACCATAGCCAGGCTTGTGGAAGCACACGTTAATGCCGGCAGGCGGGTACTACTGGTCTGCCGCACAAATGGCGCTCTTAATTCGGCCCTGACTTCTTTAGTAAAGCCGCTGGCAAAGAGCGTTTACGGAGAGGGCAAAATCATTCGCCTGGGACAGGGCGATACAGGCTTATTTAAGCAATATCCGCTGCTTGAACTGGATGGCGCAGCAGCAGCAGTCAACGCCCAGCTTGTGAAGCAGCGAGAAGAAGTGGCAGCAAGGCTTAAGCCGCTGCAAGATAATCTCCATCGCTGCCAGAATTTAGCGAGCACAGGCGAACTGGTAAAAAATCTAGAGCGCGAAACTCAACGTCCTGAAAAACTTCTATCGCAGCAAGAGCGCTACCGGCAGTTAAGCGTTGAAATAGGCGAGACTGAAGTGCGGCTAAAGGCGGCGCATCAGTACCTTGATCCACACGTGCGCGCCACACACATTCACGATTTGACTCAGCGTATCTCCACTCTGAACAGACATCTGCAAGAAATAACCAGCAATGTGCAAAACCTGGCAGCGCAAAATGCCGCCCAGATGCAAGAGCTCGGGCAAGCAAATTTTGAATTAGCAAGATTGATGGATGAAACCGGCCTCACCCCTGGTGATGTGGGCCAATATATTGATGTGGCAAATAGAAAGTTAGAGCAATTCGATCAAAATTTGACGGCTCTTGACATAGAGATTGCAGCAGCGGCACAAAAAACCGTCAGCGCTGCTCAGGTAATCGGCACCACTTTAAATGAACTTGTCCTAAGTCATCTACTTACAGATGAGACTTTCGACATAGTGGTGCTTGACGAGGCCGCTACGGTGCCCCTGCCGCACCTGTACTGGGCTTTATCGAGAGCAACCATCGGCGTCACCCTGGTGGGCGATTTCAATCAATTGCCGGCCGGGCACAGCCAAAATATTTTTGATCATTTAAACGTCAACACTCTGGCCGGTGCCGGCAGCAACAAAATTATCTCGCTGCTCGATACGCAATATCGAATCGCACCAGAAATTGCCCAGGCAGCCAGTGCTTTATATTACGGCGGCTTACTCAAAAGTGACGAAACCACTTACCAAATCGGCCTCAACGACTCGGTCTTCGCAGCTGCACGCCTCGTCATCGTTGATACTTCGGCAGTAGATCCCTGGTGCATAAATGCGGCGAGCGGCAGTCGCAGCAATATTTATTCGGCTGGCCTGGCAATTAATTTATGCAGACGTCTACTAAACGAACATGCGCAGATTACTGTGGGCCTGACCACACCCTACAGCCATCAGGCCGAAATCTTGGGAAAAACACTGGCAAGCGAAGGCAATCGAGCGCTAAGCGGAACGATGAAAGGTTTTCCCGCTGTTCAACCTACAGTGATGATACTTGACTGTGTGGACGGCAAAGGCAGCAAAAGATCGTGGCTTGATGACGATTTAAGTCGTCAGGGCAAAAACCACGACCAGAAAAATTCAACCGTGCCCCAGTTACTAAATATGTCTTTATTTAGAGCCCAGGCCGCTTTTATTATTATCGTCAATTTAAAATATTTCGCTGAGACGCAAAAAGGCACCACTTTCATGAAGTTCTTAGCCCAACTGGCATCGGCTGGTGCAGTAAAAATAGACTGCAAAAAAGTCGATGATTGCTTTGCTGCCAGAAATACGAGAAATACTGAAATTGCCGCTGCAAACGACTTCTGGAAGGCCTTTGGCCAGGACTTATTAGCCGCCCAGCATTCGGTTCTTTTTGTCAGCCCCGGACTTACTCTCAACCGCTGTCAGTATTTCTCGGAGCAATTAAAAGCCATGGTAGCCCAAGGTCTCACTGTAATGGTTTACACCAGGCCAGCCGCCGAGTTACAGCAAGAGCATGAGGCGCGTGAAGCAGCTTCGGCCATCGCTCACCTGAAGAATATTGGTATTACCGTCAAGGAACGCAGCAATCTGCAGCAAAAAATAGCATTAATAGATGAGCGAATTTGCTGGGAAGGCGGTCTCAATATTCTCGGTCAGGGCAGTTCGCTTGAGCATATGCGCCGCTGCAAGAGTGATGCGCTGGCGGCAGAAGTCAGACGCGGTCTCGCTCTTTAGACAACCTATAGCTTTATAAAAATCTTGACGCCGTCTTGACGTGGGCTAACGCATTCTAATTGCGTTACCAAACAGCTCCTTTTGATGGTTGAGCAATACGAAAACGATCAGCTCGTTCTCGATATTAATCCTGAAAATATCAAAGAAGTTATTGATCAGGCCATCGCCACAGTATCAGGTGTTGCCGAGGCAAAAAAACTTATGGTAAAAAATGCGCGCAATAAAGTCACTTGATGAAATAGAAAAGCAGCGGATGGAAAATCCTCCGCTGCTTTTAATTCAGACAACTAGATTATTAGACCGATACTGAAGTCGCTGCTTTGGCAGCTTCGGCGCGGTGAGCGCTTAAGGCTTCTTGCAGCTTGGTTTCGTCGTTCTTAGACAAGTTTGTTTTCAAAATTGTGCCACCAGTGCCTTGCAAATCTTCGAGCACTTTGTCTGTAGTCATTTGACGAATCAATACACACAAAGCTGATGTGCCTGGTTGAATCTGTGCGCCCAGATCTTTCATAAATTGGTCGTTGACACCAATATCTTCCAGGGCTCCCGTTGCCATACCTGCAGCGGCTCCCACGGCCATCCCGAACATAGGCACGAGGAACAGACAGCCAATCAATGTACCCCAGAACCCACCTTCGAGGGCACCAGCAGCGGTGGTGTTGACGATCTGGTGCAATTTAACTTTGCCCTTCAAATCGCGCACAACAACTACAGCGTCTTCCAGATCTACCAGATATTCTTTTTCCAGACGAGCCAGTTTTACTCTCATTTCTTGAGCTTTATACATATCGTCGTAGCCGATTACTACTAGCGTTTCCATTCTCGCATTCTCCTTAAAATCAGTGTGCAAATATGGCGCCAATCGGAACCACAGCCGAACGTCCTATGGGGCCGAGGTTAGCACGACAGATATTGGCCCTGCATTAGATCGGGCGGAATAAAAGATTAAGAACGCGCTTGGAATCAGTGCTTGGGGCGCAAATGCTCACTACGGCGTTCGGCGATAGTCATTATTTGGTTACAGCGCTCATCGGCCTCTGCCTGAATTGCATCTTTCTCGCCCTGCTGCAAATCAACAAAAACAGTGCCATCGGGGCGGATATACCATTGATTGCCGTGCACAACTGTGTTTCCTCAAGAGCTTCCTGACCTCAAATCTGTTAAATCTGGTTCTACCGGCAGAACCAGATTTAACCATTCACGAGACTTGCAACATGAGGTTATCTTACTTGTAAAGCAACCGACAAGCAAGTTGAGAAAATGCCAAAAACTCAGTCCCACTGCTACACAAGAGCTTAATTATCACGTATTAATCCTTTGCTTTTACCGCCGCGGGAGTAATTTATGTCGCTTGAACAGTACAAGACTTTGGGAAACTCAGGCCTGCGTGTCAGCCCATTTTGCCTGGGAGCGATGACCTTTGGTCTCGACTGGGGCTTTGGCTCATCTGAAAGCGAATCGCATCAAATTCTCGACCACTTCTTTGACCGGGGCGGCAATTTTATTGACACCGCAAATGTTTACACCAAAGGTCACCCAGAAGTAATTCTGGGCAATTACATCAACCTATCGAAGAAACAATGCAGACCCTGGACGATCTCGTGCGTCAGGGAAAGGTGCGCTACATCGGATTTTCCGACACACCGGCCTGGAAATGCGCCCAGGCGCAAACCATGGCCAAACTGCGCAGCTGGGCTCCACTTGTTGCTTTGCAAATTGAATACTCGTTGCTCGAACGCACCGTAGAAGGCGAGCTCATTCCTATGGCAATGGAAATGGGTCTGGGGGTGACCCCATGGTCACCGCTTAAATACGGCATTCTCAGCGGCAAATACACCAGAGAAAATCGCCACAAGATTGAAACAGACAGAGGTGACTGGGTGACCGGTCATCTGGCTAAAGACAAAACTTACGATGTCATCGACGTATTGATAGCCTTGGCCAAAGAAGTTAGCGCCAGCCCTGCGCAAGTTGCCCTGTCGTGGCTGCAGAGCAAAGCCGGCGTGGTGTCGTCTATTATCGGAGCGCGCAAATTAACGCAGCTGGAAGACAATCTTGGCGCCCTCGATTTAAAACTGTCTCCTGATCAAATTGCCAAACTGGAAAAAGTGACGGAACCCAAACTCAACTTTCCTGCCGATTTCCTCAAAGGTGCCGGATCTTTCATGGCTGCCGAAACCAGCATCAATGGCGAACTTAGCAGTGCCAGTGCCCTCGCTCCCAAATCAGACGCCGAGCGTTATGACAATATGGTTGGGGCCAAATACTAGTAATGATAATCAGGCTTTAGGATACAAAATCATCTGAGTGCAACGGAAAAGAGCAATGGTTTTGCCGGCTTCATTTGTCACAACTGCGTCCCAAACTTGGGTCATACGGCCGCCGTGAGCAAGCCTGGCTTCGCAAGCGACATAGCCGCTTTTAGCTGTGCCGAGAAAATTGCTTTTTAGTTCTATCGTGGTAAACATCTCTGCACCAAGAGGTAAATTAGCCACTGTGCCGTAACCACATGCGGTATCAGCCAGGGCAATGACGCTGGCAGCATGAAGGAAACCATTGGGCGCCATGAGCTCCTGGCGAACTAGCATGCGAGCGGTTAGCACAGGCCCATCTACCGAAAGAATCTCGAGGCCAATCAGCCCGGGAAAAGTGCCTTTACTGCGCTCATTGAGAACCTTAATCCAATCGACTGCGGCTCTTTCCTTTTCTCCCATTCTTTCCACTTATGGTTACCTGTTTCTCTCAGTATTAGAGGCGCTACTTATAAAACCCGGTGCCTGCAATCTGCGCAGAAAACTCTCAGACCGTTAGGGCGAAAGAAACGAATCTCATTCCACTGGCGCGAATAGCTGATGTACATGCGATCGTCGGCCACTCCGCGATAAGCTATGTGCACCAGACCCTTGCAGCAGACCACTTGCTCTTCGGGCTCGGTCGGAGCTGCTTTTTTCTTGCGAGCCAGCGAACGAATGCCAGCCACCAGATCCCGGGCACTCAAGGCTTTTTTGCCGCCGCTTTCGTCTTCAGATGGCACCACTTTCGCCTCCTTTTTGACGCAGGGGCAGCAAAATAACAAAAGTCGACCCGCGACCCACTGCCGACTCAACTTCTACTGTGCCATGATGCCGAGCCACAATTTCCCGCACGATAGCTAGGCCCAAACCGGTGCCGCCGGTCTCACGTGTGCGAGCCTTATCGGCTCGATAGAAGCGATCGAAAATATGAGGCAGGTCGGATGCATCGATACCACTGCCGGTGTCTTGGATGCGAATTTCCAAACGCTCACTGCCTGAAGCGCGCACCATAATTGTAATGGCGCCACCGGCCGGAGTGTACTTCACCGCATTAGTAAGAATATTGATGAGTGCCCGTTGGAGCTGGCTGGTATTGCCGGCAACCACAAGATCTTGAGCAGCGGTGGCTTCAAATTGAGTTGAGACCGCCAGTTCTTTTTTATCCGCTTGCGGCCTGATCTGGTCCACCGAATCGCTCACCAGCTGAGCCATGTTCACATCTTCCTGCCAGCCGGTTTCGCCACCGCTGTCGAGCTTGGAAATGTCGAGCAAATCTTGAATCAAACTTGTCTGCCTGTCCACGAGCCGCTCCAGCGACCCGAGAAATTGCACCCGCAATTTTGGATCTTCAGCCGCTCCGGCCTGCAATGCTTCCACCACAGAACCGATTGCCATAGTGGGAGTTTTAAGTTCATGGGAAGCGTTGGAAATAAATTCCTGGCGCACGCGCTCTTGCTCGCGCAAGCGGCCAATCATCTGATTGAATGAGAGGCAGAGTTCGCCGATTTCGTCTTGTCGCCGCACCGGCAGAAAGGCTGAGAAGTCGCCGGAAATGGAAATTTGTTTAGCCAGCGCGCTCATCTCAATTAACGGCCGGTTCACCCGCTTGGCCAGCCACAGGCTAATCAGTACGGTAACCACACCGGTAGCGAAAATAATTTCAAGAAAAACGAAAAGGTCTTTTTTCAGGCGGCGCTCAATTTCTGTCAATGGCACCCCGACGCGAATAACGCCGGTGGTGGTTCCTGATGAGCGCACGGGGCAAGCAACGTACATCCAGTTCTTCAAACTTTCAGGATCGCTTCTGGTTGATTTGGATATAACCCCGGCCAGGGCCTCATTGATTTCTTGTTCTTTGGCCAGGTTCTCTTGTGGTCGCGGCTCAGATGAGTCAGCAAGCAACCGCCCCACCGAATCAACCACAACGATGGCGACACCAAGCCTGGTGGCACGTCTATCTACAGCCGATTGAATACGCAACCTTGATTTGGGCGAATCGAGTTCGAGGTCGTTGTCAATTTCCAGACCAAGGTTGACCGCTTCTACCTCAAGAGTGTTTTGCAGGTCGGTCAATGACTCTTTTCGAATGGCGACCAGGGCCCAGAAGCTTACCGCCGCCAGGGCGAAGGTAATGACAATGAGATAAGTGATCAGCAGCTGGTTAGCCAAACTGCGAAAAAGCCATTTATATAAGATGCGGTCGAGAAGGTTCACTTCGCCCTCAGGATGTTCCTGAACTGATCACTAGTCTAAAGTCTAACCTCGTTTTTACAAGAGCCCAAAACGTGGCAACAGTCTGAATTTACGTAAGGTTTAGGCTCTACTCAACGGTTTTTCCCGTCTCTTGACTAGCGCCTCGTGGGCTAGGCATTCTCTCAATATGTGGGAAACTACTTCACAGTCACTATAATCTTTTTGATTGCTTCTAAGCTTCAAAAATCTATTTAGTGCTCTGACTCAGAGGAGGTCCTGTTTAGAAATGTCCGTTGCAAACGTTACCGATTCCACCTTCGAACAGGAAGTGTTGAAAGCTGATATCCCAGTTCTAGTCGACTTCTGGGCTCCCTGGTGTGGACCATGCAAGGCCGTAGCACCTGTAGTTGAGGACCTTTCCAAGGAGTACGAGGGGAGACTCAAAGTAGTCAAACTGAATACAGACGAAAACCCCAAAACCGCCCATGCATATAAGATTCGTGGCATTCCAAGCCTATTCCTGTTTAAAGCTGGACAGGTTTGCGAGGAGGTTGTAGGCGCTGTGCCGAAATCGACTCTTGCCAAGGCCATCGAACAACACGTATAGAGCGATGGGCATCTATTTAGAGCCCATTTCCCATTTTATAGAGATACATCAGTCGGAGAGTTCTTCCCGGCTGATTTGAAAGGAGAAGCAAATGCAATTTTACCCTGGCCGAAATCTAGCGAGTCTTGCGCTATCCGCAGCGCTCTTGCTCGGAATCGGACTCGTTGGCACCACTACCGAAGCACAAGCTCACAGAACCAGACATCATCACACGCATCACCATTACTACAGACATGATGCCGCCGACGTGGCCATGAAAAATGCCGATTGCTCAACCACTTGTGAAGCTTTAAAAAAAGCCGGTCTTGTGGGCGCGCTACGCATTCGCGGACCAATCACAGTATTTGCTCCAAGCAATGCCGGTTGGGCCAAAATGACCAAAGAGAACCGTGAAGGCTTGATGAATGATCCTAAGCGTTTGAAAGAAGTGCTCAAGTATCACGTAGTCAAAGGCAAATACTCTGCTGCTGACCTTGCTGATAAGCACTCATTGACCACACTGCAAGGTGAGTCATTAATGGTTCAGAGCAAGTCAGGAACTGTGCTTGTAGATGGTTGTATCGTCACAACTGCCGATGTTCCTTGCGACAACGGTGTGATTCACATCATCGACGCCGTGGCCATTCCGGAAAGAGGCAAATAAGCTTTTTCGGCTTATAGTTCTAAAAATCTTGACTGGGTGGGCATTTTGCTCACCCAGTTTGGTTTCATGGAGTTGGTTGCTTGAAAAGCTTGAGCGATATCGCTCAAGCTTTTCAAGCAAAGTTCAGGGTAATCACTTATTGTGATTCCGTAATGGGAATGTGTAAAAGTTCTAAGGCTATGCCAATATATATGTAGACTGCGGTCTATAGGCTACCTTACCGCTTGGTATTGAGGACGAGGGAAAGAGGCATGGAACGAGGGACGGAATGAAGGAAGCGGTTATCGGATTTATCATCGCTCTAGTGACGAGCTGCATACTGGCCGGCAACGACGGCGGTAACCCGCTGATCTCGCCAACCGGCTGGACATTCGCCAACGCGCCTGCGCCTGATGCTGTCACCGAAGTTAATGCCGGAACTTTCCAGGGTGAGGTGCTCGACTCGGGCTTGCCGGTAATGGTGGAGTTTTACAAAGAAAATGACGCCCACTGCCTGACCATGAAACCAATCGTCAGTAAGTTAGCTAATGACAGTCAGGGCTATGTGCGCGTCGTTAAAGTCAACGTTGATACCAATCAAGCATTGGTAGAACGCTACGACGTCGAAGGCGTACCTGGCTATGTACTCTTTAAAGAAGGCAAGGCCATAAACGGCGTCAAAGGCGAAATGTCGCAGACTGATTTGACCAAGTGGATCAAACGCGAATTAGACATGCCGGTGGATTAGCCAATGCTTAAATACGCCATTGCTTTCTTCGTAGCCATGATTATGTCGGCCACCTTCATTAACTACCAGGGACCAGCAAGTCCGATGCCCGTGGGCCTATCAGACGTCAAAGCTACTTCGCTTGGTGTATGGAAAAGACGCGAAGGATTGATTCCGGAAGTGAAAGTAACTGGCGCTTTTCGCAAATATAGATACATGGTCGACGTCAATAACAAAAACGAGAATAGAGATGCCGACGGTTTCGGCAACGAATAGGAGAGGCTAAGAATCATGAAAAATTGGGCTCGTTGGACCCTTTTTATACTCTGGACTGTTGGCTTGATTCTCACGGCCCAATATTGGAATCCGTTTGCATCTCTGCCCGCTTTTCTCAAATATTCGGTGATAACGTTGGTGGTAGCCGTTCTTTACGGTGCCTTCTTCATTATCATTCAATTCTATTTGATGCTTTCGGTGATTTTCCCGCTGCCCCCTCGGGCAGACAGCAAAGCACCAAAAAGCATCTGGAAGCGCTGGTTCAAGTGGCTTTTCAAAGACTCGCCTATCAATCCAAACGCTCCCAAAACTCTCGAAGAAATGACGGGTAATGAGAAAGCCAAACAAGAAATTCGAGAAGTGATCGACATTATTCAAAAGTCAAAGCACTACGAAGACTCTGGCGCCCAGGTGCCAAAAGGAATGCTTTTCGTCGGCCCTCCCGGAGTGGGCAAAACTCTGTTTGCCAGAGCCATAGCCAATGAAGCCGGCGTGCCATTCTATGTCATCGATGGCGGGGGCGTTGCCGGAATTTTCATGGGCCTTGGTGTGCTCAAATTGAAAACCTTATTCCGCAAATTGAAACAACACGACCGCTCAATTTTGTTCATCGACGAAATTGAATCAATGGGCTCGAAACGCTCTCAGGATCAAGGCTTCGGCGGCATTGCCGACATGAACATGACCCTCAATACTTTGCTTACCGAGATGGACGGATTTAGCGGTTCGAAAATTATGGTTATTGGTGCCACCAATAACGACTCAATGCTCGATCCGGCACTCATGCGCGCAGGCCGCATGGACAGACGCATTTACTTCCAGATGCCCACTCCTGAAGAACGGTCTGAACTGTTCAAATATTATCTGGCAAAAGTAGCATGCGATGAAACTATCGATTACGAGCAAATCACAATGCTCACTGCCAACTATTCACCGGCTGAAATTTCCAATGTAGTCAATGAAGCTGCCTTGATTTCCAGACGGCCAGGCAACCCCAACAAAGTCACTACCGCCATGATTCTGCAGGCTCTGGATAGAGTATCCGTAGGCCTTGAGCGCTCTTTGACCAATTCGGGTGTGGAGCTCGTCAACCACGATCCTTCAATCAGATTTTCAGATGTGATCGGCATCGATGACATTAAGCAAGAACTGGTGGAAGTAGTTGATTTCCTCAAGCGCGGTGATGAGCTGCGCAAAATTGGGGCAAAAATTCCCAAAGGCGTACTCTTAGTTGGGCCTCCTGGTGTCGGTAAATCAATGTTGGCCAAAGCAATTGCCAATGAAGCCGGCGTACCATTCTACGGCCTGTCAGCCAGTTATCTGAACAACTTTGGTTTTGGCGCCGGACGCATCAAAGCACTTTACACCCAGGCTCGTCAGAGTCCAGCAGCGATCGTTTTCATTGACGAAATTGATGCCATCAACGGCTCCGGATCTGGTATTGCAGAACCTCTGGGAAAAGCCCGCAATGCTTCTTTAAATCAGCTTCTGGTCGAACTTGACGGGCTTGGCCGCAGCAATGTAATCACCATAGGCGCCACTAACATGCAAGATGATTTCGATCCGGCGTTTTATCGCTCCGGTCGTTTTGATCGCAAAGTATTTATTGGAGTGCCTGATGCCGAATCACGCAGTCTTATCTTTGAAAAATATCTCAAACTTATAAGTCTGGCTTCAGAACCTGATTTGAAGAAATTGGGCAAGCTTTCCTTCAATTTTTCTGGGGCCGACATTGCCGCAGCTTGTAATGAAGCCGCAATATTAGCGGTGCGCAAGGGCAAGAGTCAGGTAACTGAAGAAGAACTGGAACAAGCAATTGACAAGGTGATGATTACCGCTGGTCACAAGCTCAACGTTGCAGGCATGAACCTTTCCAGAGTGCCCGATCTTGGCGTGAAGCTAGATGATTTGAAAGGGGTGGAAGAAGCGAAAGCGGAAGCCGCTGAAGTCATTGCTTTGCTGAAAAATATGAAACTGGTGGAGAAATTTGGCTTGAAGCCAACTAAAGGCATTCTTCTGGTTGGCCCGCCCGGCACTGGTAAAACCATGCTGGCAAAAGCAATTGCCAACGAAGCCGGTATTGCTTTTTATTCTCTCTCCGGCGGCGATTTCCAATCAATGTGGGCCGGTATCGGCTCAAACAGAGTGTCTGCGGTCTACGAACGGGCGAGACGTAGCGGTAAACCAGCCATTGTGTTCATCGATGAAATTGACGCAATTGGCGGCAAGCGCGGTGAAGATTTGGGCGGCGGCGCCATTATGGACGCCAACAAAACCCTCAATACGCTTCTTGTTGAACTGGATGGATTCGGTAAAACGAACATTCTCACCATCGGCGCAACCAATAGTATGCATATGCTCGATCCCGCACTGCTCAGACCGGGCAGGTTTGATCGACACATTGATGTACCGTTGCCTAATTTGGAAGGCCGCGAAGCGATTCTGAAAAAGTATTTGGAGAAATTTAAAGTTTCGCCAAACGTACAAATCATGGAAATTGCGCGCATGACTTTCTTGCAAGCAGGGGCAGACCTGGCCAATGTGGTCAATGAAGCCGGCCTGTTTGCCATTCGCGAAGGACGAGTCGAAATCACTCATTCAGATATGATTCGCGCTATCCAGCGTGTCAGCTTCGGTATGAGCCGCAGCCAGCATATCGGCGTGAAAGAGCTCTTTGAGACGGCTTATCACGAAGCCGGCCACACTATCGTTTCTTACTTCCGCAATCGCAAAGAGCGTATTCAAGTGGTAACGATTGTTCCCACAGGGCGCGCGCTTGGCTATATGTGGTCTGTGGAGAAAGAAGACCGTTTTGTCTCGGGTGCCAACAAACAAGATTATCTCGTTGATATCGAGGTCTCTCTAGGTGGCTATGTGGCAGAAAGCCTCCATATGGATACCACCACCAGTGGTGTGTCGCAGGATCTGGTCAATGTCGGCAATATTGCTCGCCGAATGATCAAAAACTGGGGCATGGGCTCATTCCCATACAACACTTTAAAAGCCCACGGTGACGAACGAGGGCACGGTATGTATGATGGCTGGGGAGTAGCTTCACCTCAAACCGAGCGCGAAATTGAACTTGAGATCAAGGAAGTCGTGGAAGGTTGCCTGGAAAATGTTCGCAATCTGCTCAAAGAAAAACGCAAAGAATTAGATTTGATCGCCCATGCATTAGTAGAGAAAGAAACTCTCTTCTACAAAGATCTGGTTCATATTCTTGAGCCAGGCAAAAGTGAAGATCAAATCAACAAAGAGATTGACACACTTTCGGAACGGAAACTTGTGGGTACCGCACCGATCGTCAATCTGGAGTTCTTGCCCGGTTTAACGCAAATTGGGCAGGGAGCAGGCGGTGCTGGAGGCGGTGGCAACGGCTCCAATAACGCACCTAACAACAAAACACCTGAAATAAATCCGAAAACCGGTGATCTGCCAGACAATTTCCATCCCGAGGACTAAATTGTTTTTTCGATTGAATTTGTTCAGCAAGTCAAAGGCAGCCCACCGGGCTGTCTTTGTTTTCTGTCTTTGTCTGTTGATGCTCTCAGTGACTGCTCTACAGTCTTCAGCATATGACTTTGGTTTCAGCGACAAAAAAACACGTCCGCCCTGCTTATTTAAGGTAACTTCGGCCAAACCTTTTGCACCATTGACGAGGGCCATGATGCTGCAGGCCTCAGACCACAAAAAAGACTGGACAGGTGGAGATGCTGCCTTCAGCATCGAGCTGGGCCCTAAACGCACCCTGTGGCTCTATGGTGACTCGTTTATCGGCCTCATGCAGGCCAATAAACGAATTGACTCCACCATGGTGCACAACGCCCTGGCCATTGAAGAAAGAGTAAGTAACCCTCCCGGAAAATTTACTTACTTCTGGGGCAGTCAAAACAAGCGGGCCGGTAAACTGAGCGACCAGGGCTTTTTTCAATGTGACGATCCCCTTGATTATTATTGGCCAGGTCACGGCTTCACGGCCGGCGGCAAGCTCTACATCTACATGCATGTGGTGCGCACAGATAAAAAGCTGCCGGCGCCATTCCAATTTGACTTACGCACTGATCACCTCTTCACCATTTCAAACCCGCAAGACTCGCCTGAGCTCTGGCGTTGGGAGACTACGCGGGTTAAGAACAGCGCCAAGCGCCTGCTTTTCGCGGCCGCCTGCGTGAAGGATGAAAAATTTGCCTACATTTATTGCACCAATAGCGGTGTCAGCTTCAATAAATTCAAACACCCAGTTTGTCTCGCCCGCGTTCCTCTGGCCCAGGCAGACAATATAAAATCAGGCAAACTTGAGTGGTGGTGCGAGAAGTGGCGACCTACTATGGAATTTCCAGAGATGCTTTTTGAAGACGGCGCCTCCGAAATGTCAGTGACAAAACTGGACGGACTGCCGGGATATTTCGCCTTCTACTTTGCTCCGGACAAACTAGAAATTATGATGCGGCATGCAGTTGCGCCGGAAGGCCCTTGGTCAGAGAGAGTGTCTGTTTATCAGGTAAAAAAGCAGGCAGACATGTTTTACTACAGCGCCAAAGCCCATCCCCAGTATGCTAAGGGTAAGGGCGAGATTGTGCTCACCTACTGCACCAACAGCAATAGATTTTCACGTTTAAGCGACGGCGACATTTATCATCCGTTGGCTTTAAAAGTTGTAATTGCGCCGACTAAATAAGGGCGCTATCAGTTATGCATGCCGGTTAATTTTTGCCCTCATAAAGGGCGTGCACTGAATTGCGATCGCGCTCTGAGAGAATTCCGGCATAGGGCGGATGGGCCATGGGAAACATAATATCGTGTGGATTGCTTGAATGACCCAGGCCTAAGGAGTGTCCCACTTCATGCAAAACGTAGGCATCAAGCCGGCTTGCATCCTTATGATCTTCCCAAAAGACTTCAACCCGTGACCATTTAAAAGCATCGTAGTTGGTATCATCCCATTGTTGTGCAGTTTCGCCGGCCTTTAAACCAAGGGCATTGCCGTGAGCTCCGCGCACCACTCTAACCAGTTTGCAAACAATATCGGCAGAGCGCTGATCGGGCACCACCACAAAATCGACTTTGCCACCACTGGCATCTCGCCACTGCTCGAATGAGTGCACCACACACTGATGAAAAACATCCTTAAGTGGCTTCAATTCAGGATCTGACCAGATTGATATGCGCACAGGCATATCCGTTTTCTTCCATTTGTGAGCTTCGGAAAAATCTATATAATGCGGCGAATTAGCGTCCCCAAGAGAGCGGTAATAATTCAGACGTCTCATGGACAAGTTGACATGCGCTTCGTCCATGGCGTCTAAATTTCTGCTTTTGAGAATTTGTTTGTAAACCAGTATGGCATCGGCGAACCGGCCGGTATGCTCATAGATTTCAGCCATTGAAAAACGCGCAGCATTGTCGCGCGGGTTAATAAAAGTGCAGGCTAAAAACTGGCTTTCAGCTTTAGAAAAACGCCCCTGCTCAAGCATGGCGCGACCAAGGCCAAAGTGAGCAGACAAACTGTCCGGCGCTAACTTTACTGCTTCGGCAAAAGTCTCCTGCGCTTTTTTCAATTGCGAAGTTTTTAAAAATAATTTGCCTTGAACTACAAGTTGGCTGATTTCTTTTGCACTGGTGTTCGACGACACAGGCCTGGGCAAGGGCGTCAAAGGTTGAGCCACAGCAGCTGCAGTGCTTAAACAAACAAGCGCGAACAAAACACCTAAATTTTTAGCCATGGCCATTTCTCTATATTAGCCTCAAATAGAAAATATCCGTACGCAAAAAAAAGGACGCCGGGCGTCCTTTTTAAGATAATCTCTGCGACTATTCTAACTAGCTGATTTTAAAGTCGCTAAAGTCAGGCTCTGCAGTTGTATTGCCTGATTTTACCATTCTATCTTTGTCTGCTTTCTCGCGAGCGAGTCTGTCACGAGTGGCTTTTTCACGAGCTAGACGCTCACTTTGCTGTGTGGCGCCCACAGGAGCAACATAAGCGTCATCTTCAGGATTTACGTTTCTGCTGAGGATGCTGGGTTTGACTTCCGGCGGCGCTACTACCGGGGTGTCTTTGACTACAGGTGGCGTTACTACCGTCGTGTCTTTACCTACCGGCGGTGTGACTGCCGTGGTGTCTTTACCTACAGGTGGCGTTACTACCGTCGTGTCTTTACCTACAGGTGGCGTTACTACCGTCGTGTCTTTAACTACAGGTGGCGTTACTACCGTCGAGTCTTTAACTACCGGCGGTGTGACTGCCGTGGTGTCTTTAGGCGTAGTGTCGACAACACCTTCACCGTTGCGCTTGCCCTCAAATTGCGATGGCAATTCTTCCTCTGCTTTTTTCTTAGCTGCTTCGGCAATTTCAAGTGCCTTAGCATCAAATTGTTTCAGAGTTGCTTCAACGCGAGCTTTCACTACTTCCGGCGACATCACATGTACGATATCTCCAGGGTGCAGCATCTTGTTTTGATCGAGGCGACCGCCCCAACCGTTAGATTTAGCCAGTGCTTCAGAGAGTCCCACCACTTTTTGCTCATTGCTGTGGCTGCCGTCTTTTTCTTGACGCAGCACATCGCGAGCAATTCTGTCCCAACCCTGTCCGGGCTGTACGGTGTAGTCAGCGCGAGCTTTGAAGTGATCTTCCACTGACTTAGCGAAAGCTTCTCTCACTTTTGTCACATCTTCGCCGGCTTTGATTTCAGGCATCACCAGCTCTGGAATTGGCTTCGGTGCTTCGTATCGGGCTACGGGACGCTGGGCATTACCGTCGCCGGTCTCCTTCACAACTGGACGCTGAGCAGTCTGACGCTCACCATTGCCGTCATTGGTCTCTTTCATCACCGGACGGCGAGCCGTCTCTTGTGTATTTGGACGCTGGCTTGTTTGGGCGTCATCAGTCTCAGGCTTGAGCGGTCTGACGCGTCTCTGGCCACTAGTCTCGCCGGAGCGCACTGGTTGTCCGTTGCCGTCGACAACGGGACGGTTGTTGCCGTCAACAACTTCACTATTGTCAGTCTTCACTGGTCTTCTGCTATCGGCTTGCACCGCGCGCACTCCAGTCTGATCTTCAGCTACTGCTCGCTCATTGCGAGGCGTCCCACTGGCATTGCTGGCCCACATATCGTCTACAGACTGACCACGCATCCCAGCTAAACGCTTGAGGTCAATTTCGCCATGAGTGACTTTGTCTGGCTGGCCATTATGCTCTCTGCCACCACCGGCGCGATCGTATTGTCCACGCAGGGATTTACCGAGGTCGTCATCCCATTGCGAATCAAGCAAACGGGCCACTCTGAGATTTTCTCGGTTGTAGCCGAAGTCTCCGCGCGACTCTCCGTCGTCGAAGTTCTTAATGAATTTGCGAACGTCTTTGCGCGATATTTCGCCATCAGGTTTGTCAGCGCGCTGAGTATCGAGAACAGCTGCCAGAGAGCGCCTGGGATCGCCGTCATTGCGCAATAAGGCACCGGCCACTTCTTCTTTTTGCGCTTGTTTACGAGCGGCTAGTTCTGACTGCTGCCGATTATCGCTTTCTTCACTACGTGGCTTCTCGTAGCCTTCTACAAGCTTTTTAAAATCTTTCTGGGAAAAATCGTGATTCTCGCTGCGACTGCCAATTAACGGGTCAAGCTCAGGTCTTTTATTGAGCGTACTGTACATTTCTTGCAGACGGCCCATCATCGCCTTCTCGAAACCATTAACAGCGATTGGATTTTTGGGATCGATTTCGTCATAGTCGATCTTCTTATCGCCCGACGTATCGAAGCGATGCATATTATCTTTGGTCCAGCGCACGGCATGCTCATCAAGAGTGCCTTTCTGGCGCAATCCTTCAGCGACGCTTTCGCCCAATTTATTGAATTTGGCGGGATCTTTATACTCGTCTTTCTGCGCGTCTTGAGCGAGCTTAGCCATCAGGGCCTTATGGGCGTGATCACCACCCTGGGAAAAATCACTGCCAGCCTCAACAGCACTTGCAACGTCTCTCTTAAAACTTTCATCGCCTTTGGCCATAAGTCGTGTTCCTCAGAATCTCAGTAACTGATAAATGAATGGATTTGGGGGTGGTCAACTTATTTATTCCCGTCTTCCGGCAGTTAGAACCGCCATTACTCGCGCTTTTATAGGTTGACATCCTTACTCTGACACTTTGGCCTAAATGTGTCATGGGGGAAAATACGTAGTAAAGCTCTGAAATTTATTAAAATGGCACTATGGACCTCGACGACAAAATTCTACCTACCTTACTAGACACTCTTGAAAGCTCTAAACCAGTCGACGATCGCGACGGCTGGGAGCGGGCAGTCTTTCTAGCCACAGCTATGGCTGCCCTGTCATCGAATATTTTGAGCTCCTACATTCGCTACTGCCTGGAGGGCGGGAAAGAAGGCTCTGTACCTCTGCCTTTTGAAGTAGCCGATGCCAGTTACGCATTGACCACAAAAGAAATTCTCACCTTCAACTTATGGCTGGTAATTTGCGAAGAATGCGGGGCCGAAGTACCGCCGTGGTTTCGCGATTACATCTACACCGCCTTTCAGGTGGCCGACCAGCTTTCGCAAGAGCCAACGGTCAAATCAATTTTTGAGCAGTATCCAATGGAGAGCGGCCCTATTGCCGTTTCTCAAGCGATGTCGATGATAGTCTGCCACCGCCTCGGCCTGGGAGCCACCAAGGCGGAAGCAGCCCTGGCTCTGGGTGATTTCATCCTAGACTGCAGCGGCAGACGGCAAGACTTACTCAAATTTTCGCTGACTGAGTCAATTATGGCCCTAGATGCCTGGGTGGCTGACATGAAACCTCAGCCCATTTGACTAAGCAGGGGTCAGGGATTAAAAGCAAAAAGAAAAGTAGTGACGAAGTTGAATCCGGCATGGCCGATGATTGTTGTGGTGGTGTTGGTGCAACGTCTGACGATACCCATGACGCAAGACCAGAGAGCCACCTGCAAAATCAAAGTCGGAGCGTTGGAAAATTGAGCGTGCAGAATGCCGTGTAAAAAGGCCGCAGGCAATATTCCTAACACCGGCTGAATTGCTCCGCGAATGAGCGTCTCTTCGCCAATTCCGGCACACAGTGCCGCTGCCAGTGCCAGAAACACCGAATAGCCAAACCCGCCGGAGCCGGCCGGTGCGGCAAAAGTAGTGGCATTGTAGGCAGAAATTTTCGAAGCCATGTCGCCGGTCTGGTGCGTGTAAAGCGACCAGCAAAGGTCATACAAGAAGCTGAAGACCACCAGTCCAAGCCCGATGCCCACCTGGGTCAATGTTGGTTTTGACCAGCCCAGTCTGGCGAAAGTTTCTTTTGGTTTACGGGCCACCAGAATACCCACGCCGCAAACCGACATCAGCACCAGGCCAAAACCGTTATAAGAAAACAGTTGTTCCGGGACAATCGGCACGCCAGGCAAGAGCTGCGGAAAGTCAAAGCCGGCCGGATTGGTATTGGCCAGATACATACCGAATGTGGCGATATAACAAAAAGTGCCGACCATGTGGGGAATGGAGCGCGGCTGGAAAACTTTGATATTAATGATGGAGGCCCAGGCCGACATTTTGTGACGCATCGGGCCGGTGATACAACGCAGCGAAACCACGCCATCTATAACTGTCAAAACGCGCGACATGACCTGGCGAAAAGGCAGGAATAGAAGGAAGAGGCAAGCTATCCCCATTGAGCCGGTAATCTGGTAATACCAGGGCGAACCACTGGTCATAATGCCACTTAAATAAGCTATGCCCGAAAACATAAAAAAGGTGCCGATGATAATGCGCAGCATCCATTCAAGCCATTTTCTTGTTCTGGCGCCGTGAGCCATCAGACCAAGAACTGAACAACTGATGATTGCAATGAGATCCGACGGCAAGGACACACCTTCTAGTAAGCTAAATACCTTTTCGTGCGAAGTTTAATAGCACAGGACGGTTTTACCCTTTTAATCTACTTTGGACATGATAGTATATTGTCAAGGTCCGAAAGTGTGGGTATCTTCTATCATAGGGGTAAATATCCGAATAAGCCTGCAATCTGAGTACAACATATTAAGGGTTGAGATTACCGGCTGAATTACAAAAGCATATTCGTTCAAGCAGCTTTCCTAAAGCTGTGGTCAAATAAGTAATAGAGATATCAGTTTTCTGAGAAGAAGCCTTATAAGTTCGGAGGAATAAAGACTAAAGATGAAGAAGCGTCTACTAACAGCGGCTGTTCTGGCCACCACACTGGGATTCGGACTTTTGACTACGGCCAGTTTTGCTAACGGCCCGCTCATGATTGGCCCTGCACCAGTGCCTGCCACAGGCATCCATGCATCAGTCAACACTATGCCTGTTCAGACCAAAGTGCTCAGCACTTACAGACAGGTTAGAGCGTTCTGGCTATCTCGCGCTTTAGTGAGATAACTGACCTGCCGTAGCCCAGTTCAATCTAAAAAAAGCCGTCCCTCGGGGCGGCTTTTTTTATTTGCCTGAAACCGACAGAGATTTTTGCGCAAAAATCTCTGCCATGGAAACGGTCTATTTGCCGATACGAATAACAATCTCGTCGGGGCCGGCCAAATTGAGCCTTTCCCGCGCCAATCTCTCGATACCTGTAGAAGAGCGGTAGCTCGACAGCCCATCTTTCAACTCTTTGTTGATTTCTTCAGCCTGACGCCGACCATCATTTAAAGCATTGGCTTGCTGGTGCAAATAAACCTGCCGCTGGCAGGAGCCGACAATGGCGCGTCCAGCCTGGTAAATCGCCAGGGATGTGATCAACATAATTACGACCTGACGACCAACCGCAGCTGTGGGTTTAAGGTTCTGCAATTTGATCATTCAGACTTCCGCCGCTGTGAGGGTTTTGTCGCTCTTTAAAATTTCGTCGATTTGGCGCTTGAAGTCAACCATTAGTGAATCAATTAATTGAACAGATGTACCCTCACCAGATACGCGAATGACTGGCTCAGTGCCGCTTGGTCGCAAAAGCAGCCAGTTATCTTGATCATAATAAAGCTTGATACCATCGGTCCTGTCGATTTTTAAAAGTTTTTGTCCGGCCAGTGACTGCACCGGATGATCGGCCAGGTGAGCCAGAAGTAGTTTCTGAGTGGTGGCGGTCAAATGCAAGTCGCCTCTTGCCTGGAAAAATTTGACGCCGATTTCGGCTTCCAGATCGGCCCAAATTTGCGCCAACGGTTTTTTCTCGTAAGCAAGCATTTCAATGACAAGCAAATTGGCAAGAATGCCGTCTTTCTCAGGAATGTGTCCTTTAATGGAGACGCCCCCAGATTCTTCACCACCAATAAGTACGTCTTCAGTGCGCATCTTCTCGCCGATATATTTGAATCCCACCGGTGTTTCAAACAAAGGCAAATCATATTTAGCGGCCACATGATTGAGCATGTGACTGGTGGCCACGGTGCGCACAATGGCACCACTGATTCTGTGATTTTTAACAAGGTGTCTGGTGAGCAAACAGAGTAGCTGGTTTGGCGTAAAGAAATGGCCCTGGCCGTCAATGATGGCAAAGCGATCGGCGTCGCCATCGGTGGCGATACCAAGGTCGAAATCACCGGCTTTGATGGTGGCAATCAATTCTTTTAAATAAGCCGGCCGTGGCTCAGGCATACCGCCGCCGAAAAGAGGATCGCGGAAATTGTGCAATATTACGGGCTCAAGGCCAGCGTCAATTATAAGCTTATCCATATAGCCGCGGCTGGTGCTGTAAAGAGCATCATAGGCTATTTTCAAACCAGACTTTGATATCTTGTCAAAGTCAACGAGCGTTTTCACTGCCTCCATATATGGTGCACTGGCGTCAAAAAACTGCAAGTCGCCTGCCGCCAATTGAATTTGCTCAGGACAGTGTTTGAGGTTGGCGACAATCTTTACGGTAATGTCTGTGGTGGCTGGTCCGGCGTACGGTGGAATGTATTTTACGCCGCAATATTCAGGTGGATTATGACTGGCCGTAAATTGCAGCGCACCACCGGTGGTTTCAGCCTGGGTAGCCCAGGCAATACAGGGAGTGGGAATATCGCGCTCAGTAATTTTGACATTGAGCCCCATAGCCATGAGCACGCGCGCCGATCGTTCGGCAAATTGCTCAGCCATAAATCTGGTGTCATATCCAATCAGTATTGGCAGCGAGGGGTTGTTTTGACCGTAAGCCGATTGAATATAAGAACCGATGGCGTAAGAAACTTTTTCCACATTGGCAAAAGTAAAAGTCTCGCCGATGATGGCGCGCCAGCCGTCGGTGCCGAACTTAATCTCACGCTCTTCGCTTCTGGCGCTGGTTTCGCTATGCCGGTTTATATTACTCATGTGATTTTCTATTCGTTAAAGCGCTGCCAGATAATTGAACACATATTCTCGCAGCGATTCCCAGGCAGTGCCTGCCTGCCTTTTGCCCTGCTGCGCCGCTGGTACTTTTTTACTACCTGGTGGTGAAACTTGCGCCGGTTTCAGTTGCTCCAGTTCGCTGTCGGAGAGAAAATCGATGATTGAACCGTCTCTGCCATAAAAACGATAAGTGCCGGAATCTCCGCCACCACTGAAATCTACACTGGTAGCCAGATTTTCAGTCATGGCTTCGCGCTGCACCGGCCTGAAGCGAGTGGTCATGCGAAATCCGTCAGAGCAAAACAATGCCGTCATCGATACCCACTGACCGTTGGCGTCTGGCAATAAGCGCCTTTCAGTATGCACTGAGCGAACCAAATCGATGCTCCAGAATTGACCGTCTTCACGGGCGATGCTGACGCAACCACCGGCATCCACTTGCATTGATTCGCCTTGCGCTTTCACCCGGCCGCGGCCGTCGCGCACAAGAACTCCATTACCGTCGGCCTCACCTTGCGAATGCACCGTGCCGCTGGGATCGCTGCGTACAAATGAGACCAGGTGACCCTTTTCGTCATAACGCAAGACAACGGAGACACCGCGATCGGAAACAATTTCTTGCACGCGTCCAATAGAATCTTTGACCACGCGCGAACCGTTGGCAAATGTTTCTACTCTCTCGCCTCTATGCCGATTGCCGTTAGCACCGCCCACAGCCCTCAGTTCAATCTGCGGACGTGTTTTTAGCAGAGCGGCCATGGCTTCAGTTTCATCGCGATTATTTTGATTGTTGTTTCTGGCGGCGTTACTACGCAAGCTGCGCAAAAAACCGCCCGGACCACCAGGACCGTGATCGCCAGCCACTTCGCGGCGTCCGCGCTCAGTGTGAATATTGGCATCGTCGTCGAAATTAGTTTTGGGCCAATAGCCTTCATGCGAAGACAGATCAAATTCGTCTTGTTCGTCGCGCTCTTCTAATTGCGCTGACGAAGCACCGGCGTTAAGCCAGTTTTCGAGCATCTGCGCCGCCGTAGAAGACGAGCCTACCGAAGCTACCGAAGTATGATCTAGAAGAGAACGCTCTTGCTGAGCGGCATTTTGCGAAAGATAGTTGAGCAGTCTGCCGTCATAAACCCGGCCACCTTCTGTGTGCGTGAATAATCGCGCTTTGCCCTGGGCTCTCACAGTATGGCGTGGTTGATTATTTTCCAGCATCAGTGTCTGCAGAAACAGAGCCTGCAAGTCTCTTTGCTCAAGCGCAGGCGCCGCTATTGTAGCATTGTTACGACAAATCAAGAGGTGAGCCGTAACTCATAAACTGAGTCTACACAGGAGTGAACCTATTTATCGTAGCGAGTCACTTGGGTATCGAGCCAACCGCGCACTTGCAACGACTCAGCCATGCGGATTCCCGACATACGCTCGTCATACATGGCGACGCAAAACTGACCGATATCAATCTTGCCCTGGCTAAGTAAAAATTCAGCCAGGTGCAGCGATTTCATTTCGTTTTCGTTGACGTAGCCGGCGCTCAAAACCAGGTCTGACACCGGTACTTCTGGGAAGCTGCGCATCTGGTTGGTCAGCGCTTGCACTTCAGCGGAGCCGATAATTTGCGCGGCTTTGAGCAACTCAATCAGCATAGGCAGCGGCTGCTGCACAATTGGCTGAGTGGTAACCATCATTGGTTGGGCTGGACGTTCTTCGACAAATTCGATTAGTTCGAAGGTGCCGTCGTCAGGAATGTGTTTGTTTTCAACCAGCTGTGAGCGGCCAACAATCAAATCATGGCTCAAACGCAAACGCGGCTTGCGCAGAATAAAACCAGAATCAAGAATGCGGTAATAATCAAGGCGATGCTCTTTAGGAGCGGATTCGCGCAAGAATTTTTTCGCGGTGCGGAAATAAGCAGCCACAACCACTGACGGGGTGACGTCTCTATCGATGTTCAAAACTGCGTAGAGATCGCGAGGCAACTCAGTTTGATTGGGCCTTAAATCTGGCACGAGATCGGGAAAGAGCTGATAAAGCTCGCTGCAAGACTTGACTTGCCCTATTGCGTCATTTTCGGCCCAACTTGTACGCAGAGCTGAGCAGAGAATTTGGCTCTCTAACTCAATGCGATTGGCACCACCTGCATCAGCCATCCGTAAGCCTTAACCTTTGCCTTTAGTTCTTTTCAACTTCGAAAGTAAGTTCTGTGTGCCCGACTCTAACTTTGTCTCCGGCAGAAAGTACTTGTCTTTTAACTACCGGATGTCCGTTGAGCAAAGTGCCATTGGTGGAACCAAGATCTTCGATCCAGAAATCACTCTCTTCGAATGTAATCCAGGCATGATGCCGGGAAGTAAAAGTATCGTCGGGGATCACTACCTGGTTGGAAGGATCACGGCCGATTTTAACTTTAGCGCTGCGGAGCGTGTACTTCTGACCCGTTTTTACCACCACAATTACAACTGATTGACCTAGTGGCTCTTCTGGCGGTTTAGCCTCACCCTGCTTGAGATAGTCTAACTGCAGGCTCTTGAGGTCGAGGTCAGTGACCGTAGCGCAATAGACGCAGCGTGTCCCTACTGGCGTCTGGCGCCCGCAGCTGGGACATGGCTCTGTATTATCTGGCATGCGGCTCCTAATTTCACTCCGAAAGCGCTTGGCTACTGATTAAATCAAACGCTATCAATTACATTCGATTATTATACGCACCCACTTTCACAACGTTGCATTCCTGAAGGCAGTAGCAAATTTTGTGAAGTTCAAGAGGTTTTTCTGACTTGCCCACGTGGCAACCACAAATAACGACTGGCACTGAGTATACGAAAAAAAATGCTGCTAAAGCGGCTTTCAAAACACCAATTTTGCGGTGCCCGCCTCTTTGCAGCATCTAAATTTTCTGGTTAATTTACTCAGACTTTCAAGCAGCTCAAACTAATCAGGCGCTTGCTACTTGAGCAATGTCGGTATCGTTTTTTTGCACGTCGCCTTCGGCCTTACGGGTGCGGAAACAATAAGTGCAATAAACCGGTTTATAGCCTTTTGGTTGGAATGGCACGCGGGTTGGCGAGCCGCATTCGGCACAGGCGACTTCGGCGGTACGACCAGGATCATCGCCATTACGTTGTACGCGCATGAGAATGCGACAGTTCGGACAGCGCTTCGGCTCGTTGACAAGCCCTTTTGCGCTAAAAAACTCTTGCTCTCCTGCAGAGAAGACAAAAGCCTTATTGCAATCGCGACAATTAATATCCTTATCCTGGAAAACCATAGAATGCCACCTGTTATATAAGGGTTTCCTTAACAACGTCTTAAAAAGAAGACTACTTTTTCTCGGCTCAACCCTTAAGGGGTCAGTATAGCCATGCTATCACGAGTAACCTTACGGAGGATATCGAGAAGACCGCACTCTAAGGGAATCACCATAGAAATATGGCAATCACCTTACAAGCAAAAACTTACAAAACAGTGTGCTGTAGCCGCAAAGCTAATGTTGGCGGGAGTATGCGCTAACTGAAAAAGGGACGGGCTCACCACTATAGTAAGCAGCCGCCGCCACCATCACTGCATTATCGGTACAGAGAGCCGGAGACGGACGAAAAACTCGCATATGGTCAAGGCCTTCAAAACGTTTACGCAGGTCGGAGTTGGCTGCTACTCCACCTGCCAGGACAATTTGAGAAATGCCCGCCGATTGAGCGACAGTAAGAGTTTTGCGGAAAAGTACACGGTTAACTGCGTCCTGGAATGAAGCCGCCAGGTCACTCACCGGTAGGGGACCGCCCCCTTGCGCCTCAAGGTTTTCCACAGTACGCATCACCGCCGTTTTCAGCCCGCTGAAACTGAAATCGCTGCCGGAGACCATACCTTCGGGAAAGCGAAAAGCCTTGGGGTTTCCCTTAATGGCAGCCTGATCAATAGCCGGTCCACCGGGGTAACCAAGGCCAAGCAAGCGGGCCACCTTGTCGTATGCCTCGCCGGAAGCATCATCGATTGTCTGTCCCACAATCGAGGCTTGCTTGTAACTTTCAAAATGCATAATCTGGCTATGTCCGCCACTGACCACAAGGGCGATAAAGGGCGGCTCCAGGTCAGTATCAATATAGTTGGCGCAAACGTGAGCGAAAATATGGTCAACTGCAAGCAGCGGCAAATCATACGACCAGGCCAGAGCTTTGGCGCAAGAAAGACCGACCAGCAATGTGCCTATTAGCCCGGGACCGGTGGTACAAGCCACTCCCGCCAGCGTGCGCGGGTCGATGGCAGCTTCGTCTAACACCTCTGCCACCAGATCGTTGATTACTTCAAGATGCCTGCGGGCAGCCACTTCCGGCACCACTCCACCAAACGCTTTATGCACCTCGGTTTGCGAAATCAGCCGGCTGGCAATCACCTTGCGACCGTCTTCAACGATAGCTACAGCAGTTTCGTCACAACTGGATTCCAGACCGAGAAAAAGCATATGACACCCTAAAATATCAACAGTAACACCCTCGAAGCAGACCAGCAGCTGAGATTTAACTTCTATGCGGGCGCATTTCCTGTTGACAAGGGTGTGTCCCGGCCTTATTATTTTCCTATCTAAAGGCCTGATTTATTGCTCGCTTTCGCGGGCATATGGTAAATGGGGCTGTCAGCTGAAAAAGTCACATTTTTGCAGCTTCTTACTAAATCAAATCGATATTGCTCCCGTTACCTACTCAGGTTGCTATATGCCAAATTATATTAATGGTCGTTTGTTCACGAGAAATGTATCAGCTCTGGTTCTAACCAGTCTGGCACTGGCCTTCTCCAGCTCGATCGCCGCGCTGGCGCAGAGTTTCGACACCAGCAACGTCGGTGGTGTGACAATGGGTCCCAATGGCCCGCAAGGCTTTCTCAATTTACCGAACACGCCGACCATGATGAACGTCCCTCAGGGCGGCGGTCCCGGTTTCACCATTGTCGGTGGCACTCAGGCGGAACGCTCCATGGCCGCCACCGGAGATCAAGCGCACATGAGCGCTAGAACCGGCCACAACAGCGATCCCGGTCTAAATCTCAGCCCACAAGCGACTTCCAAAAGCAATCCAGTGATGGGCAATGGCGCCAACTTCGGTTTGCGTAAAACTGAAACCGGCCTGTTAGCTCCAGGTTCTTTCGACGGAGCCGCTCTCCCTGTCAACAATCGCCACTTTGATTATGGTTTCAATAAAAACCAGGGCGGCTACTATCAGAGCATGTACGGCACCGACAAAATGCTCAACAACGTACTCGGCGGCATACTACCAGGCATCCTCACCAGCGGCAGGCAACGCCTTCCCCCGGTCTCGCAGGGTTCAGTAGATATCGACATCGCGCCAAATCACGGCAGGTAATTTGAAATGAACATCCTCAATTTGGTTAAGCAGCTATCTTCCGTGTCTCTGGCTTGCGCTGCGGTGGCAGTATTTTCCAACTCACCGGCACTGGCTCAAAGTTATGATTTAAGTACATTGAGCACCGGGGGCGGCAACGCCAACGAATCAATGGCGGCCACTGGAGTCTACGGCCGGGGCAGCTTCAAAACCGGTCAATCACCGGCAGAGGCCAGACTTTATGGTCACACCACCGGCGTTACCCATAAAGGAATGGGTTCGGTCACAACCGGATTAGGTCACTTGAATTTGCCTTATGCCAATACAGCCGGACTGGCTCCAGTATTTGGTTTTGGCCAACAAGTGATTATGCCTCCGCGTTACACCAGTGTGCTCGATGATGCCATCACCACTATCAACCCTCGCACCGGTACTCTCTTTTCAGTCACGCCGTCCACCGGCGAAGTCTACTCGCGTATCGGCAACATGCGCACGGGCCTCACTTACGATGGCAACGGCAACCCATCTGTAGCCGTTGACAACGGCAATGGGGTGGGCGCTTCAGTGGGAAGCGGCGGCATCAACCTGGGCAGCGGCGTACTGGGCGGCATTTTGGGCGGCTCGGGCGGTGGTGGCAGCGGTTTCTAAAAACTATTTCTCTCCTCACAACCACACACCACACACCACACTTGGCATGCACTGGTTGCATGCCTTGTTTTTTTGTGGCAGGCTAATTGCACATTGCACTTAGCGCAGGAGAAGAATAAGAATATGCCGGAAGTAATAAGTCTCGAAGTTGTGTCCACAAAAGACGCGCCGCAAGCCATCGGACCTTATTCTCAAGCCATCAAACATAACGGTATGGTTTTCGTCTCCGGTCAAATTCCGTTCAACCCGGCCACAATGAGTCTGGTGGAAGGCACAATTGTGGACCAAACTCACCAGGTTTTGAAAAACCTCAGCGCAATTCTGGCCGCCAGCGGCACCAATTTCAGCAATGTTTTGAAAACTACTGTATTTTTGCGTGACATGAACGATTTTGACGAGATGAATAAAGTCTACGGGGAATATTTCACTAGTCACAAGCCGGCGCGAGCAACTGTGCAAGTTGCCCGACTGCCTAAAGATGTGGCCATCGAAATCGAACTGGTCGCCGCTTACTAAGAAGAACGCTGATTTAATTTGTGCAACTTAACACCACCTGAAATTACCGCTTTGGTTGCCACCGCGATTGGTGCGGCCACAGATCTTAAAACACTGAAAATTCCCAACTGGCTGACTTTCCCCACCATGGCCATTGGTGTGGCACTCAACTCGTATCTATACGGCCTGGCCGGCGCCATTAATTCAGGTTTGGGTTTGGGCCTGGCCGCGCTGCTGATGATGTTCCCCAACCCCGGCAAGCGCATGCACTTTGGTGACGTCAAAATGATGATCGCCGTGGGCGCCCTCGTCGGCTGGCTTAAACTGCTGCTGGTGTTTTTCTATTTCAGTCTGTTTTACGGTCTGGTGGCACTGGTGATTATGGTGCGCGCCATTCCTCGCGATCAGTACAAAGCTTTCTGGCTGGCATTCACCTCAATGGGAGCCGGAGTCGATCTCTCAGCCACAGTTGACATGACCGACGTCAAAGCCGCGGGCAAACGCAAAATTCCACTGGGGCCGCTAATTTGCGTAGGCACGATTTTAGGAATATTACTGGCCAAAGAAACTATGCACTTCATGGGTTTCGCGTGGTACCCCCCTGGTTCACACTGGCATTAGGAGAGCAATGAAAATCGATCCAAGCGATCACGAACATCAAATCGTCTTGCATATTCCCGACGAAGTCAAATATAGCTGTCAGGGTTGCGGCCGCTGTTGCTCAGGCTGGTCGGTGGGCCTGACTGAAGAAGATTACAGTCGCGTCAAAGATACCGACTGGGCCTCGCTACACCCCGATCTCGCCCAAAGAGACCTCTTCTTTCACCGCGAAAAAGAATTTCTCGATGGCAGCGCCGTTTATCCGCATTACACAGCACCGACGTCGGAAGGTAAGTGTCCGTTTCTAATTGATAACCTTTGCTACATTCATGGTCATTTGGGCGAAGATCAAAAACCACTGACCTGCCGCATCTTTCCTTACACTTTTGCCGAAACGCCAACCGGAGTCTACACAGGCGTTGTCTTCAACTCAATGGCAGCTGTACGCAATGTTGGCGCACCCCTTACTGAACAAAAAGAAGCGCTTCTCGAACACTTCAAATTGACTGTGCAGCACAAAAAAGCCACGTTGAAACCAGAAGCCCGTGCCGCCGAGGATGAAATTCTTGCTGCCATCGCAGCCGGTGCCACTGCAGTCTATACCAATCCGTTTGAAACAGTCTCGCTTACTCCCGCTTGCCAGGTAACATGGGCGGAATACTTGATGATTGAAGAGCGCATGATTGCTTTGGTGCAACAGCGCATGCATTTAGCCGACGAACAGCCCGATGATTGCAGCATTCTCGATACACTGCTCATGTGTTCTGAAATTCTTATGCAAGGCCGTAAGCTGAAACTGACCAACGGTAATATCGCGGAAATCAAAGATTTTAGCCCTGAATTAAAAACGCCGGTTGATATCACCCCCAGTGGCATCGAACAAATGACCCTGCGTATGTTGTTCTATCGATTTTTTGTTTACCCGACAGTACGCACCAGCGATTCGAGACTGTGGCAAATGCAAAAGAGTAAGGCATTGCAAGGGAATAATGCCATGGTGGTGGCCAGAACATTCAGCAAGTATGCGGCTTCGGGCATGCAAACAATCCTTTTCGGTAAAGCCGGTCTGCCCGTCCTCGGCGACGTCAACTTAGACAAAGCCATGGTGGCCCCTTTTAAAAATCTCGACGCCGAGTGCAACCGTCTATTTCACCGCTGGATCTATCTAAAGCTGTTTTCTAAAGCGTACTTTGGCCCTGCCGCCGCCGGATTCTCTGCCTTGTCAGGTTTTAACTGCCTGATAGCCGGAGTCCTTTCAGTGTTGATCTACGCCAAATCAGCTGCTCTTCACCGCAAAGAAGATACTATTTCTATGCCGGACATCTACGAATCTTACTGGCTGTTAGATCGCGAATTGCTCACTATTGGACAAATTCCCGAACAAGAAAGTCGGATGTATAACGCCGGACTATCGGCACCTCGTCTATTCAACAAAGCACTATGGGCCATGACTAAGGCCTTTAGCGGCGCAAAGAAAGTCTAATTTGGCAGCGGGATAATCAAAGTCGAAATTGCCACTGCGCAAGTGGCGATAGAAATCATTGACGAGAGCGGCTACCGGTGCGTAATGCTTCACCAGGGGTAATGCTTCGGCGTCAGGCAAATTAGCTACCATCCAATTGTGTAGTTGGGTCATGTTGTATGCCGCATCATGACTGGTATTTAGCTTTAGAAATGCAAGTTCGCCGTCGCTCAAGTGAAACTGTGTAGCCAGTGCCAGGCCATAGTCAGCGAAATACAGACTCTCTCCATCAGTGAGAATATTTCTCAGATGTAAATCGAAATGAAACAAACCGTTCATGCTCATAAATTGAAGATCGCTTTTCAATAATTGCTCAACCCTGAGGCAAGCCGCTAGAGCCGATTGCGACCCATTTGCAAGCTGCGCACTGAGCCATTGATGCAAATTTTGAGGAATGTATTCGATAAATAGAGCCACGTAACTGGTCGAATTCTGAATTGCTTGCAAGCGCCTCGCCACCGCCTGTTCACCGCGCCAGTAAGAGCTCATGCGCTCTAATTCTTCTTGTACCGCAGCCGATTGTTCACGGGCAATTGCACCAGGAAGGACGCACCAGTGATACAAAAGCGGAAAACTATGACATTTGCCCGCGCTAACAAATTGGCTGGCCGTGGCCTGGGCAGCCAATTTGTTAGCGCACCCGAGCCGAGCGAAATTACTCCATAGTGATAATGTGGCGGCAGTTGAAAGACATTGTCGGTAGACATGTCATTCTGCGGCTCTTGCTCAATATCGCTTAGAGCTATTTGTTTAACAAAAATAGCGCTGCCGTCAAGCTGCAACAATAAGGTTCTGCCACCAATACCAGACTGAAAAGGAGATGCTTGATTTACAAGCATCTGCAGATCGTTTTCACTTAAAGTTTTCAATCGCCCCGAGAGCGCCACAAATTTACTCAAACGCAAAGGCAGCGTCATTTCAGCGGGGTCAACACTTTCGGTCACAAATAGACTCTCAAATAGTCAGAGCTGCGGTGGAGAAACAAGTCACCAATGATGGCGGACAATGCATGAAAGTTCAAGCAAGATTTCTTCAAATCGTTGTTCTATTTTTGTTAGTTTGGCTGCTGTGACCGGCTTGAGGATTGTGGCTTAGAGTCACCGGTAGAAGCTTGAACGATATCGTCAAAGCTTTTACTTGACTCAACTCCTCTAAATTATCCAGCGCTACTACAAGTTATTCAAACCATAAAATGAGAAAAACATTTTTCAAAACTGCAAAACACGTCAACGAGCGCATTGCAAAAACAATCCGCTCAATAAAGATTTCAGGTCGCCACAAGATTTATTCGCAAATATAAACAACCTAACTAACCATAATCTTCAGCAATGGTGGCGAAACGTAATCACGAATTTCACAATAATGTATTGGAGGATGTTCGCCGCATAATCGCAGCATGGTTCCTTTTCCCCAACGTTCTCGATCAACTATGCACCAGAGCGCGGCTACGTAGGTCTGAATACCTTTGCGTCCAATACGATGAAAGTATACATCGACAAAATCGACAAATACGCATAAGGCTTCAATCATACTTTTCGAAATAGATTCGCCGACTTTCGGCTTATTTTGTTGGGCAATTTTAAAATATTTTCCGCCGGGTTCGACACGGGCTTCGCCAAAAAGCTCAAGTTCACTTAGACTGGCGGTCACTTTGCCTATTGCAAAGCCAGTGATTAGCGAAAATGTGTCAGCGGTCATTCCTACATCAGAAAGCAGATTAGCAACGCCCTTCTTCACTCGTTCGTAATCGCTTAAATTCTGATCGTCCTCATCAGCACCAGAACTCACTTGATTCAAATCTACATCAGGCAGGTCTACATTACTTTGGGAATCATCCGCTCTCAGAGCTTCTTCAACAGCTTTTTGTTCTGCAAATGGATGACATTTTGCGGGAGTTTCCAGTGTGCGCTTGGCAATCAAGAGCCCTACAAGCCGTCCTGAAAACTCACTTGCGTCAGCCGGCATTTGATTGTTGATCGCAAATCTGAGCTTTCGCAGAATAGTGTAAGAAGAAGTTTGCGGAATGCCCGTCAGTCTGCAAAAATTGGGACCGCTTATAGAAAGCCCTTTTTCAAAGAATGTGGCAGCAGCGAGATAACCTTTAAAGAGACTGGCGCGATGTAAAACTGTTCCGGAGGTTACCCAACACGTTTGACCACAATCGTCGCATTTGCCTTCACGCTCTCCAGGCTGCCGGTCAATTCTGGTGCTTGCACAATCGCCGCAGCGGATTAAACCAAGCTCCTGCCAACTGCTATAAAAAACGTCAAGAGCATCGTCGTCAGTGGGCGCTATGGCTTGAACTTCGTTCCAGGCCGCCACGAGCCGCTCATCGTTTTCATCTCGCTCTAACATTCGATAATCCTCCGTTTATATTTATAAACGTCAGCGGCCGGCAGAAAGTTCAATTTTTTTGCCAATTTAATATAGCTTTTTTGACGCACCACGTTTGGTGCTCTAACCGCTTGTACTATATGCTAGCGTACTAAAAGAGAAGAGAAAAAAGCGAAGTCTCAAGATACCTTGAGACTTCGCTAGTAAAAAACTTCAGTTTTTTAGTGCTAGTTTTTCGTTATTCGATTTCGACGATCACGTTGGAGCCGGGCTTGGCGATCACTAGAGACATGTGCTCGGTGACTACCGTGGAGCCCGCTTCAGCAGTGACCAGTGTGCCGTCGTAGGCGTCCACCCGCGAACCCGCATATGCGGTGACGTTGGACCCATGAACCGCAATCACGTGCTCGCCGGCATGGGCGATCACTTGCGAGCCGGGCTTGGCCACGATCATTTGCGACGCTTGCGAATGCTGCGCCGGTTGCGCCGAAGCGACAACAAGCCGAGCAGGGGCGGCAACGGCCATTAAGCTCGGGCCGGAAAAGGTGTTTGCAAGTATGCCGGCGAGGCAAACTGCAGTCAGGGTGCGCACTTTCATTTCAACGAATTCTTTCTTTGGTGCGCTTCCGCCAATCGGAAGCGCCTTTTATTTCTCAGCGTACGTACGTTAGACGCCGAGTATGCGTGCAAGAACGCTGACGATCTTGCGTCGCACAGGTTTGCCGCTGGTCGGGACAAGCAACGCTTGCAAGTCAGCGGTTGTACCAGCGAAGCGGTTCATGTCGCATGCTTCCGAAGGAACCCCGTCGACCACACCGGTTTCGCTATACTGCCAGAATGTCCAGTTGGTCCACGGTGCAGGCACGTTAGGAGCCGGACGAGTGGTGTAATGCGCCAGCCAGAGCTTGTAGCCCTTGAGCATGAGCGCGCCACCCAGTTCATCCCTGGTCATGGGATTGTTGATGTAGACGATGGGCCTGACGCCAAGCTTGTTTTCCACGGCAATAAGCCAATCGGAAATCATCTTGACCCGGGCTTCGATAGCGATGCCCTTCCAGTCTTCTGGAACTTCGATGTCGAGGACCGGAGGGAGTTCGCCTTCTTTAAGCGAGCCAACGGTCTTCAAGAAATTGTCGATCTGTGTCTGCACCGCAACTTTAGGCCGGAAGAAGTGATAAGCGCCGGAGGGGATTCCCACAGCCTTAGCAGCGGCACGGTTGGTGGCGTACATCTTGTCGACGAAAGTGGCGCCTTCGGTTGCCTTGAGAAAGACATACTGGACGCCGGCAGCTTTGACCTTCTTCCAGTCAATGGTGCCCTGGTGGTGTGAAACGTCGATACCGAATAAGGTGCTGACGTTTAGTGGGGTAAACGGTTTTGACTGACAGGCAGTGCAAACGGCACAGCCATCCAACGTGAATTCGTCGTCAAAACCAAGATAGTTATCGTGTCGCATATTTTTATACTCCTGGTTAGTCGCTTCTGGCCTTACTTTTTGCCCGGTAGCTGGGGCAAAGACTGGCGGGTGAAGAAGCGTTCGAAAAGCGGCAGCAAAAGCGTAGTAAGAATCAGCACAACGGTGCCGTAAAGTGGTCGATACCAGTCGAACGTGAGGGCGAAAGGCCCTCCGAGCGCGAAGATAAAAACCACGAAAGCGAATGTCGAGGCCATCCAATGAAAAGTTTTGGTTGGCCCAAAGCCCGGCGGGTCGGTTTTCATGTACACGACGTAGAGCGGGGTAAGAACGGTGAGGAAAGCAAAAACGCTCCAGACCAACCAGAGCGGATTGCTGGTCTGGTCTTTGAGAATTCCGTCGATCGCAAGCCATGCGGCTACGATGTCGGCAGGAATGTATTTGATTACTTTCTCAAAATAAGAATCGGTATCTTTGGCATCGACCGGTAGGTCTTGTTTGACAAAGAAGAATCTGAAGGGATTCCACATGAGGTGTCTCCTGATGTTGGCGCAAGCTCGGTAAAGCCGTAGCGCTGTTAAGACGAAAAGCTCACAGTTTTCAAAAATGGCCCGACATGCTCCAACGACACAGAGACTGCGTTGGGTTGACTGAAGTTAAGAGCTATAGTTGTTTATTGTTTGCTTGATTCGTGTGTTTAAAGAGAAGAAAAGATGTACATGCCTTTCTAACAACTTCCGCATAGCTAAAAACAGCCGTTTGCGCCCCTTTACATAACTTCAAGCTAAAATGCGCCTTAGTCGCCATTGTCAAGCGCTGGCGCGGTTCTTACAAGCTCGTCGAATAGCTAGTGACGATTCTCGCTTAATACTTGCGATAGGCGTTAACACACTGATGTAGCGTGACCCACAATGCGTTTCCAAGAGGACGTAGTCAAGATAACCGATCTAGCGCACCTGTATCACCGGCAGCATGACTGCGATGCAAAAGCTTGAGCGATATCGCTGGAGCTTTCCAACTCACATGTGCTGCCTGACCAGCCCCAAATCGCTCCAAAAAATCAGCCTTAAAATCAACTTTCAATCTTTTTTGAGCCCAAACAATCGATCATTGTCAGTCTGAATATGACAACTCATACACGACTGCACACGACCAACTGACGTAACGGTCTTGCCGTCGGCAGTGGTCGTTCCATACACCCAACCCTGGTCTGTGCCGGGAGTTTTGGCATCAAGCTTATACATGATAAATAAGTCGCGCTTTTCGGTGGGTTTGGCACCACCCGCTATAGCCTTGCCAGCACTGTCTAAGTTGGGCATCCATGATTCCTTCACCACCACTTGACCTGTCGGTGAAGGCTCTTTTTTCATGTATGCATCACGGTTTTTAGCGAATAGATAATAGACTTTTCTACCGTGTGTGCCACCGTCAGTACTGGCACTCAGTCTGGCTTTTGGCGGCAAGGGCAACGAGCAGAGCCACGGAGCCCAACGGGCCATGTCATCGACTTTGCCATAATTTTGATACTCAGCGGCAATCTCCAACAACTTTTCGCGGAACCGTGACTCGTTTGCAATTTTACTGTCCGGCGAGCTCCAACCTGCTTGCATAGAAGAAGCAAGCAAGAAGAAAGCTAAGAATACGTTGACAGGATGTTTGATACTCACAGTGCATCTTCGAATCGAGCAGCAGGGCGCCAACATGGTTTTTATGCCTTGTTCTGGGCCAATTAAAACCGCGTGATCTTTGACCACAAAACAAAGTATGCAGTAACCTATATTTATGGCTAAGAAATACTCTCTACTGACACCTGCCACCATGAGACCCCTGCCTGTAACTCTGTTCTCCATTTCGTCGTTATCGCTATCGCTGGTGATTAGCGCAAATTTCTTAGCGCCAAAAGCGGCAGCCAGCGCTGAATCTGTCACTCCGGCCCCCATAAGCGAGTCGATCCCACCGATCCCACCGGCCACGCCAGCGGCTGTAAGCGCTCTTGATGCGACGCTGATAAGCGCACAGTCAGCCATAGACAGCGGTGATTGGCCAAAAGCTTTAGAACTGTACAATCTCATTCTTGACGAATCGCCAGCCAATTGGGAAGCACTCAATAACAGGGGCTACGCCCTTCACGAAACTCACGAATTTGCGCGCGCGGTAAAAGACTTCAATCGCGCCATCGAGCTCAAACCAGATTACGGTATTGCTTTCAACAACAGGGGCCGCTCCTGGCGCCATTTAGGCAACGATCAAAAGGCTATCGAAGATTTCTCCCTGGCCCTCAAACTTAATGCTAAAAGCACGCACGCCTTGAATAATCGCGGCCGCTCACTTACCAATATCGGCGCCTACAAGCAGGCCTTGCATGACTTCAATGCGGCCATCAAGCTCGACGACAATAATCCAAATTTCTACTGGAATCGCGCTCAAAATTTCAAAAAGCTGGGCGATGTCGGCGCCTCGACGAAAGATCTTGAAAGGGCCAAGGAGCTTGGTCTGAGCCAATAACCGGCCTCGATCACAAACTTTGGTTTATCATATTAGTAAAAAGCCGCAATATCGAGATTCTAAATGACCAGTAAAAGACTCATGATTCGAGACGCCGTCGCCGCAAACTACGTCTACTATCAGTCGAGACATCGTACACCTGGCTGCAAAATCACTCATATGGTTGGCGTGCCCATGATTGCCCTCTCAATTATATTGCTGCCCTTTCATCCCAGACGAGCCATACAAATGAACATCGTCGGCTGGATTTTGCAGCTAATCGGACACTACGTTTTCGAGAAAAACAAGCCCGTATTTTTAGAAATGCGCGATCCCATTGTTATGCTTTCGGCCATGAGATTCACTTTCGCTGAATGGAAACGATTATTGCAAGGCAAAAAACTTTAGCGTTTTTTGCCCGATATTTTGTCGCGCAGTGCGCCCACGGTCAAATAGATCACAGGCACGATATAGAGACTTAAAACCGTAGAAAATACCATTCCGCCGCATACTGCCGTACCCAGTGAGTGGCGACTAGCAGCACCGGCTCCGGTGGCAAAAACCAGGGGCAAAATACCAGAAACGAAGGCCAGCGCCGTCATCAGAATTGGTCTAAATCGCGTGGCGCACGCTTGCTTCACCGCTCCTTCCGGCTCGACTCCCTGTTTCTTTAAATGATTGGCAAATTCTACGATCAAAATAGCGTTCTTACTGGCCAGACCAACCAACATTACCAGTCCAATCTGGCAGAAAACATCGTTATCGAGATGGCGCATATATTGGGCCAACAGTGCTCCAAACATAGCCAGCGGCACTGACAGCAAGATGATTACAGGATCAACAAAGCTTTCATACTGCGCCGCTAAAACGAGAAACACCACAATAATTCCGAGTAAGAAGAGCATGGTGGCTTGCGGCCCGCTCTCTTTTTCTTCCGCCGATATGCCCGACCACTCATAGCTCATGCCCTGCGGCAGCACTTTAGCGGCGACGTTCTCCATGGCTTGCAGAGCCGTTCCCGAGCTTACTCCCGGGGCGGTTGAACCGTTGATTTCAGCCGAGCGGAAAAGATTATAGTGGTTGATTGTCTGGGCTGTGGTAGTGCGCTCGATTTTTATCAGATTGCTCATGCGCACCATCTCACCCGATCGGGAGCGCACATAATATTCATCAATGTTGCGCGGATTAGCGCGAAAAAGCGCGTCGCCTTGAACATAAACGCGGTAGATGCGATTGCCCAGATCGAAGTCGTTGACATAGGACGAACCCAAAAGTATTTGCAAAGTGCCGAAAACATCGCTCATCAAAATGTTGAGCGAGCGTACCTTGTCGCGCAATACTTCAGCTATGAGCTGGGGGCTCGAAGCTGTAAAAGTAGAAAAGACTCCGCTCAACTGCTTGTCTTGATTGCCGGCCATCATCATTTGCATGGTCACCTGCGCCAGCGCTTTAATGTCGGTGCCATACAAATCTTGCAATTCGAAAGCAAAACCGCCAAAGTTGCCAAGGCCTTGAATAGCCGGAGGGCTCACCGGAATCACCATGGCTTCAGTGATGCCGCCGAGGGGCCCGCGCAAACGGTTGATGATGCCAGACAAGCTATGTTCGTCGCCATGGCGGTCGTGCCAGGGCTTGAGGCTGCAGAAGACAATACCGTTGTTGGGGTTCGTGCCGCTGAAGCTGAATCCGGCGATACCAAATGAGCTGACAACTTCAGGGCATTTCTCGATTTCGGTTTCCAGCTTGCGCAGAACACCCAGGGTGTAATTAAGCGAAACTCCTTCAGGAGCTTGCACAATAACAATGAAATAGCCGACGTCTTCTTCAGGTATAAAAGCCGTGGGTACAGCCTTGGAGAGCCAGTAAGTACAAGCCAAAAGTGCAGCAAAAAGCACCAGCACCAGTGGCTTAAATTTGAGCACCATTGCCAGTGTGCTGGTATAAAAATTGCGGCATCCGTCAATCACCCAGTTGATGGGCCTGAAGAATTTACCGCCCCCTTCAACCCCTTCCTTCAGCCACAATGCTGACAGGGCCGGGGTTAGAGTCAAGGCGTTAAAAGTGGAAATGGCCACCGAGATAGCAATGGTCAAGGCAAACTGTTTATAGAGTTGCCCGGTGGTACCAGGGAAAAACGCCACCGGCACGAATACCGCCCCGAGCACCAGCGATATAGCGATTACGGCGCCTGTTACTTCCGCCATGGCCTGTGAAGCCGCTTCGCGAGGGGGCAACTTCTTCTCGTGAATAAACCTGGTGATGTTTTCGATCACAACAATGGCGTCGTCAACTACAAGACCGGTGGCCAGAGTGATACCAAAGAGCGTCAATGTATTAATGGAGAAATCGAGTACTTTCATCACGGCAAAGGTGCCGATTAAAGATACGGGAATAGTGATTACCGGAATTAAAGTCGATCGCCAGCTCTGCAAGAACACAAAGATCACCAGAACCACTAGAAGCACAGCTTGAGCCAGTGTAATTAGAACTTCCTTGATTGACTCGCGCACAGACAAGGTAGTATCGAAGGCAAATTCGTGTTTCATCCCTGGTGGAAAACGCTTGGAAAGTTTATCCATCTCTGCGCGCACGCCACGTGAAATTTCTAAAGCGTTTGATCCGGGCCGCTGGAATACCCCGATGCCCACAGCATCCTTGCCCCTGAAGCGCACCACGTTGCCGTAATCTTCAGCACCAAGTTCCGCCCGGCCCACGTCTTTTAAACGTATAAGCTGACCGCCATCACCTGTGCGAATAATGATGTTTTCAAATTCTTTGGCATTCTTCAGCCGACCTTTCGCCCGTATGCTCATCTGGAACATCTGCCCCTGTGGCAGCGGCGCCTGGCCTATCTGTCCGGCTGCTACCTGCACGTTCTGCTCGGCAATGGCTGCCACCACATCTTGTGGCGTCACTCCTTTATTGGCGAGCTTGCCCGGGTCGAGCCAGATGCGCATTGAATATTTGCGCTCGCCAAAAATTCGCACATCGCCCACACCCTTGACGCGCTTAATCGCGTCTTTGATATAAACGTCTGAGTAATTGCTCAGAAACTGGCTTGAATAGCGGTCATCAGGTGTGAGAATACCAATGGCGAGAACGAAAGCATTGGAGACTTTCGCCACGGTAACGCCGGTGCGTTTCACTTCTTCTGGCAGCCGGCCTTGTACCGACGAGATTCTACTTTGCACGTCCACAGCCGCTAAATCGACGTCGCGTCCCAGATCAAAATTGATGTTGATGGTCGAAGTGCCGTCATTGCCGCTGGTAGAGGTGATGTATTTGATGTTCTGAGCACCGTTGATGGCTTGCTCGAGCGGTGTTGTCACGGCCGATTCCACTACTTCGGCAGACGCACCGGTATAGGCTGCAGTAACCGAAACTTTGGGCGGCGAAATATCCGGATATTCGGCCAGAGGCAATGTGGGTATGCTGACCGCGCCGGCCAAAATGATAATCAGAGCGCATACTGTAGCGAAGATGGGCCGCCCGATAAAAAAATCAACAAACATCAGTTACCTATCGGTGGTTAAGGAGCGGCAGCGATCGGTGCACCCTCAAAAAGGGTCTGCACATTCGACACCACAATCTGATCAGATCCGCTCAACCCGCCGCGCACCACATAACTATTGCCGTAAATGTCACCCAGGTCGACGGGCCGTTGCTTAGCCACATACATGCCTTTGCCTTTATTTTCATCCACCGCCACGAAGACAAAATCTTGACCGCTGATGTGCGTCACGGCATTAGTTGGCACCATCAGATGATCTTTTGTTTGCCAGACAATTTTCGTTGTCACCTGCTGGTTAGAGCGCAGCAATTCGCGCCCATTTTCAAACAAAGCCTTGACCAAAACCGATTGATTTTGATTGTTGACTTGAGGCGAAATAAAGAAAATTGAACAGTTCCCGAGCGACTGCCCATCACTGTCGACCATATTCATGTTCATGCCCTTTTTCAGCCTGGTGGCCTGTTCGGCTGGAACATAGACATAAACTTCAAGTGGCCGATTTTGATCGAGTGTAGTCAAATCGGTGGATGATTCAACGTATTGACCGAGCTTAACAGGCACGTCGCCTATCACTCCAGAAAATGGCGCCATCACCTTGTAATAAGCCAACTGAACACGCTGCTCTTTAGCCTGCGACGCGCTCTGTTTAAGCATCTTGCCGCTCTTGTTGAACATGGCGTCTTGCGCCCGTATTTGCGCGTCAATAGAAGAAAGGTCAGCCTCAGCCGCTTTCAGCTGATTGGCATACTGATCTACCGCCTCTTGGGCCACAGCACCTTCAGCGCTGAGACTCTTATAGCGGGCGTATTGACTGCGAGTAAACTCAAGATTGGCCACCTTAGCCGTGCGCGAGGCCTTGAGCGAACGCAGCGTCTCTTCGGCACTGGTGCGCTCTGCGGCACTAGACTCGATGGAAGCAAGCTGGGTATTGAGCGCCTCTTGCTCTTTGGCCGGATCCACTTCGAAAAGCACGGCTCCGGCGCGTACAACATCGCCCGAACTCACATAAATTTGAGTAATGTAACCGGTAACGCGAGGGCGCATGGTCACTGACTTGCGGCTTTTGAGAGTGCCCACATAAGTAGAAGTGTCACTGATAGGCTTGAGCAAAACGGGCGATATCTTCACTGCAGTAGCGCGCGGAGGCGCCGCCCCATGAAACTCCTCACGAGCGCAGCCAGTCAAAACAAGCGCTGCCGCCATTAAAAAGAAGTGCGTGAGGGCCGTTTTGCGGCGTTCAATGACAAACACAGAGCAATCCAGTGTCGAAACTAAAAAACCAATCAAGTAAGTTTAGTTGACAGTATAGTCTGCCTAGGCTAACTATACAGTCAACATCTGTGATGAAAATTTGGCAACAAATGTAGCCGATCGACTAAATTAGCCGACCGTCACAGCTTCGTAGCAATGCCCATAGCCTTAACCACTGCTTAACCATAGCCACCGCATGCTGATGCGGTCAACCAATGCGGTCAAGTCAATAAAGGTATCAATCATGAGCGCTGCTTCAGGAATTCTATTTTTCGACATGTTCGCTCGGCCCTTCTTCAAAGTGGCCATGAAATTTCCCCAGGTGGGATTTATTTTGCTCTTCACTGTTTACGCAATCGTTGCTTATGTTGCATTGAAAAGCGCTTATCTGGCAGAATCTAGCCAGTAACCGCCACTGTGCCAACGCCCGAGAAGCAATCTGAAACTCACCCATGCCTCATTAGCTCTGCTTACCGCCACCTGCCTGGCCGCGTCTTGCGCCGGCGCGGCAACCAGTAGAGAATCTGCAAAAAACCAATCGCAAGCCGATCTTGTAATTAAAAATGCTCGCATTTACACCGCATCTGTAGCCGGCTGGCAGAGCGCAATTGCCATTAAGGCTGGAAAAATATTGAGAGTCGGCAGCGACGCCGAAGTAAAGAACCTGACCGGAGCACAGACAAAGGTGCAAGACGGTGAAGGCCGTTTAGTATTGCCTGGTTTTCACGACTGTCACGTGCATCTTGCCGAAGGCGGAGCGGAGCTTTTGCAATGTCGCTTGAACTCAGCCACCAGTCAAATTGAAGTGCTGGATCTTTTAAAAACCTGGGCGGCAACTGAGCACCCCGGTGACGACAAACACCACTGGATTCTCGCTGCCGGTCTGCCCCTGCCGGCCGTGGCCACCGCTCCACTGACCTGGCAAATTCTTGATAGTGTTTCAACATCGCGGCCGCTGCTGGTTTATGCAGAAGACGGGCACTCAGCCTGGCTCAACAGCAAAGCGATGCAAATGGCCGTCGTTACTTCAAAAAGCAGCGCACCATGCGGCGGCATTGTCGAATTAGACGCTCAAGGAAAGCCAACCGGCTGCTTGCGCGAAGGTGCACTGGCTCTAGTGCAAAAAGTTCTACCTGTTCTCTCACTAAAAGAACGCAGCAACGCCCTGGCCAACGCTATCGCCCTCGCCAATTCATTTGGCATTACTTCGGCCCAGGACGCTCATGCCAATGAGGAAGTACTGACTGCATACTATGATTTAGCCAGGCGAAAAAAACTAAACCTGAAAGTTGTCGCGGCCTTGCACACCGGTGTGATGTCAGCCGAAGCCTACGTAAGACTGGAGAAACAAGCAAAGAAATATTCTAGATATCCGCGCTTGCAAGCGCGCTCGGCCAAAATTTTTGCCGATGGAGTGGTGGAATCGCACACCGCCGCTTTACTTGCACCATACGTAGATCGACCGCAGAAGAGCGGCGACCTCAATTATTCACCAGAAGAATTAAAAGTGATTGTCAAAGAATTAGATCGTCGCGGTTTTCAAATTCACATTCATGCCATTGGCGATAGAGCTGTTTGCACAGCTCTTGATGCCTTTCAGGCAAAGAATACGACAAACGATTTGCGTCATCAGATCGCTCACATACAGCTGGTGCATCCAGATGATTACCCCCGGTTCAAAATTTTGAATATCACAGCGAATTGCCAGGCAGCCTGGGCATTCCAAGACAAATACATAAAAGATCTGACGGCACCGCTTTTGGGTGCTGAGCGCATGGCCCGGGTCTATCCCTTCAACAGTATCAAGCAAGGCGGCGCACGTCTGGCAGCGGGATCTGATTGGACCGTATCGACTCTAAACCCACTGGATGCTATGCAAGTAGCGGTGACTAGACAGAGCTATGAGCTGGCCAATTCAGCAGCAAAGAACCTGGAACAGTTGAAGCAGGAGCCGCCGCTTAACAGCGATCAGAAAATACAGTTGCAGGATATCGTCGGCGCCTACACCACCGGTGGTGCTTATGTTAATCATAGCGAGAAAGAAACAGGCAGCCTCGAAGCGGGCAAAAGCGCCGATCTGGTCATGCTGGACACAAATATTTTTGAATTGCCGCCGGATAAAATTGCATCAGCTAAAGTGATCTGGACCATGATTGATGGTGATGTGGTTTACGAAAGCCACGCTAATCGGCAGAAATTTGATCAGAAATAATCCACGGTTGTTTAGCCGGACGCCCAGATTTTCGAGCCAGTTCACTATTGATCTTCTGCAACTCTATCAGTCGAGCGATTTTTTCCTCAATTGGCGCAGCCGCAGCAGCTCGTCTACCCGCCATTTTAGCGCGAAACTGATCTTCTCTTGAAACTAGGCGGTCATTGCTCATGGTGTAATGGTAGACCATTTATCAAATAATTTATGCCTGACGAGGATATCTTTTAATCGACCCTCATCAGGCTGCCTTGATTCCAGACATCCACTGATTCTACCAATGTCTTTACTACGCCCTGTTTCCACCATGATTGCTAAAAGATGTTCGTAGGTAAAAACGCGGGTAGGCACTCCGAAAGCCACTACATCTCCCGCTTGCTCTAATGCCTCCTCGACCAAACCAGGAGGTGGAACGAGAAACTGCACCGGAATGCCTTCAATAACTATTTGCTCCTCTTTATTCGGAAAATAGCCTTTGTCAGCCAGAGCTTTGTACAGGGGTCCTAAATCAATGAGAAGCCCGCTATGCGGCAAGTAACAAAAAATATCCAAGTCGTAGGTAGCAGCAGGTTCGGCGTAAAACATCGCCCCGATGGCGCCTCCAATGGCATATTTTCCAATGGTGCCCTCTTTTTCCAGGTCATTAATAATCCGCAAAGTCTTATCCATATTTCGTCCATTGTTGCACTTGAACGAATAACGGGCAATCGCTGAAAATACACCTTGAGTTTCCCGCCCTCTCACGGGCACACGCGCAAATGTGTTAAAAATGCAGTCATCGCGCCCGTCCAGGGGAGTTTTAGCACCAGCTGCGTGCAAATCACCTCGTCCAGAAGGGTCTTTCAAAAGAACAATTTTACGCTCCGGCTGATAGCCTAAGACGGCGTATGCATGAGCTGGATTTAGGCCGTAAGCAGCACAATCACCGTTCAATTCAGTAGTAGCAATGACCGGCTTTTCGCTGGCCATGGCCTGACACAGTGCTTTGTTTTGCTCTTCTATAAAATTAGCAAAAACTGCTTTGCCATTGAACCAACTGGCCATCTGCCTCAGCGTAACGTAGCTTTTGCCGAGGCCGTAACTGCCGCACTCAAACGAGAAAGTGGGATAATTTCTCACTTCCCGTCCAGTGAGAAGCAAAACGGCCTGATCAGCGCTGGCACCATATGCGGCACCAACGCCGGGCACTATTGAAGTCGGCGTCAAACGGCCTTCAAAAATTGCATGCCTCACTGTACGGAATGCCTGGCTGACAAAATCGAGATTTTCATTACGATAACTGCCGTACACTTTCTCTAAGACCCTCCGCCCACAAAGAGCGGAAATTAACATCTGAAGAAATCAATGTCCGCTGAGGAACAATGGGCATGCCGAAAGAGCGTTTTAGCCACGATTGTGAGCTGCTCTTGCTGGTTGCCGGCGTATTCAACTTCAGTAAGCAGACGTAAGCATGCACTGAAAAGGCAGACACACAGCAGAAGCACGAAGATCTTCCTGCGATAGGGGCAAAGGAAAGAGAGCGAGTTTAATGCCTCGCCTTTTGCAGCTGCTAGGTTCATTTGGTAAGAGCCCGAAGAGATGACTCTATTGTGCTTAGAAGCTGAGCGAAAGCAAGGAGAATTTACCCTAGGTTTCGCATCAAACTGGTTCGAGCGCACCAACGAATGACATCTCAAATATTTGCTTCTCACAGATGACGTATACTGCCTGATCCAAATCAAAAGATGCCATGGGGAATTGCAAATGTCGCTGCGAAAAATAATTTATGCCGGCGCTCTCAGCGCAGTTCTCACTTACGGTACGAGTCATGTTCTGGCGCAGGTAGCGCCACAATACCCGTATCTGTCCATCAGTGAAGCCAACAAAACTTCGCCTCTTTTAGGCACGACTACTTCTGAAAAGAGCCTCACAACTAATTTCGGCGCCAAAAATGTCAAACACCAGACAGTTCACGTAGCCGAAGGCGAAACCGCTGATGGCACAGTTATCTATCCAAACGATGCAAAAAGACGAGTGTCATTCATCTGGAAAGACGCGAAGAAACGCGACGTAGTCGAGGTCATTCGCCTAGAAGACAAACCAAGTCTCTGGCATTTGCCCAATCAAATTACAACCGGCACCACACTGGTTCAATTAGAAAAACTGAACGGCAAACCATTTAAATTGTCAGGCTTCGATTGGGATTACGGTGGCAACGTACTATCTTGGAATGGCGGCAAGCTTGAATCACTGCTGAAGTCCAAATCTGGCAAATTCAGTGCCACGCTAAGTCTTGCACCTTTAGGCACCAACACGCCTGAAGAATTGATTGGCGATAGAGAGATTCTTTCGAGCAATGCAAAAATGCGTAAGCTCAATCCGGTAGTGGCTGTGGTCAACATACTGGCACCGTAATTCGATTTTAAAACGCGAACACAAGTAAAAATTAGAGGACAAATATGACGGAGCTAGTAAAGCGTCATCCACGATTTTGGAGAACCGGTTTCGGCGAAATAGCAAATAGTAAAATCTCCGTGGACGAGACTGTCACTTGCAATGGCCAACCATCATGCGTCTTCAGCCATGAGGGCGCGAATAGCGAAGGTAGCGAAGGTAGCGAAAATAACGAGCGCGGTTATATGCTCCAGACCATGGGTGCACTCCCTGCAGACGGCGAAAATTCAAGTTCGGCAGCCTCTTTCTCGCAAAAGTTAAAATGCGTACAGTGGCGCGGTCAGCGTGTTTGCTTCGGTGCCGATATTTCGTGCAAAGAAGTGAAAGACTGGGCTGGTCTGATGATGATGTGAGTCACCGGTGTGCGCGAAGTAGTCTTGGGTTTTACTACCATGTACGACATAGGTTTGTCCGGCAATAGCGACTGGCAAAAATGTTCGGTTGTTTTAGATGTTCCAGCAATTGCTCGCGATGTCCTGGTCTGCGCGACGCTACATGGTAGCGGCGAGCTCCTTTTCTCAAACCTATCATTTGGCGCGGTCGATGCCGGTATTGAAACAACTGACAGGCGAACCATGAAGTTTCCCAGTAGAGCGGCAGTGGCAGAAATTCTCTACTGGCCCAGCGCCACTCAAACTGTACGCCGCGTACGTGTAATGGCTCAGAACACAGTACGTTTGCCCGATAACACCGATCTCGAAGTGCACCTTACTTTTGATGGTCAGCAGCAGATGCAACCTATCGAACAGCTCGGTAAGTTACGTGTAATAGCGTTCAGCGCCGCACAGCTTGATGTCGAAGACAAGCAGCTGACTTATATCAAAAGCTTTAAAAATTTGCGGTCCTTAGACTTCGACCAGACTTTAATCAGCGACAAAGTTCTTCCGGCCATAGCCACTTTAAAGAGCTCGATTATTTATGCCTCAGTGGTACAAACGTGGTCGGCACGGGCTTTGCTAGCCTCAATCAATTAAAGAGATTGCATCACCTCTATTTAGGCGCGTTGTCACTTACGCCCGGCAGTGTGGCCAAACTCAAGCCCATTCTGCCCAATCTTTATGAATTGTCTTTGGGCCGCACCGCCCTCGCCAAAGAAGAATGTGCAAATTTCGTCTACCTCACATCGGTCAGGCACCTGGACATTTCCTTCAATCGAAAAATTGACAATCACTCCATTACTTATTTGTCGCAGCTAAAAAATCTGCAACATTTAGCCATCAACGACACCGGTATTACAGACAAAGTCTTACCTGTGCTTTTGAAAATGCCGAAACTCAATACAGTGACAGTGCGGCCGAAAGAATTCTGGTGCAATGGAAAGAGCCGAAATCAGGTCAAGCACTTGAGGTTTGTCGACGTTGCCGCCAATTCCGACATACCAAGTGAGGCACTAAACCCGCTACACTAATCGATGTTAATTTGCGCTTTTTCTTTTAAAAACAACAAAATCATTGATTCGTTCTTTCTCTTCATAGGCTGAAAGCGCGCGCTCAAAGCCATATTTACGCAAATAAGCAAGCAGGTCGAAATCAGGTTTCATGCTATAGCAATTGCCGGTGCGACAGAGCACCACAACCGGTTGCCTTTGCTTAGCATCTGCCACCAGATTATCCACAATTGCCTGCACATCAGCTTCTACGCCAGCCAGGCGACGCGCCTTCTCGTCAGGCTTCAGGGCGGCATCACTTGCAATGTGCGCACGCTTGTATTCGCACATGGGCAAATTGAAAAGCCAGAGATATCGCGAACCTGGCATAAGGCCCGCATTTGCCGAGTAGACATACCAGGGACAATCAGAAGTATCGAGATATAGAACGCTCTGTCCGTTAATAGCATAATTGCCGATTCTGTTTTGCCAGCTGGTCAATGCCTCTAGTTTTTGATGCACGGAGGTCATCCAGAGACAAGCAGCCAGAGCCACTAATACAGAGCTTATGGTGGTAATCCAGAAGCGCATTTTTACTTTGTCAATTTTCTGCCAGAGCGATAGATAAAAAAGCAAAAGGGCAGAAAGCAACATGGAAATGCCATGATAAGTCCAGCCCTTGTGCTGAAACTCTACCAGGGCAAAGCCTGCCACCAGGCTAATGATTACCGGAATTGCAAGGGCGCGCGGGGGGCGACACCAGGCTGCCACCAGCAACGATGCTATAACAAAAGCCAACACCGGCCACCAGTAAACATTGGCCATTGAGAATCCGCTGGCATTAAAGGCGGAATAAGCGCTCACCAGCAGGGGCATCACTTCATTGAAGAAAACCTGATGGGCAGCGGCCGGCATCAATGAAAAATAGAGTCCATACAATAAGAGTACAAAAGTGCAAGACAAAATTTCGGCGCTAAAGAGCAAAGCTAATTTTTCGGCCTTTGTTTTTTTCGCCGCAACCAGCCAGTAAAATTCACAGGCCAGAGGAATCACTGCGAAATAGAGCTTGAGAGCAAAACCCAGACCGAATGCCGCTCCACAGAGAGCGGCCAATGTGTTACCGAACTTACCGCTAATTGCGTTTGGATTTTCATAACGGGACCAACGTAAGAAAAAAAACGGCAGCCAGACGATGGCAAAAAAATGTTCTCTCTGGCCATAGTCGTAAGTTACCAGGGCGTTTATCACCGCCCCTGTAAGCAAAATCGGGCCGAAAAAGCGTTTGTAATTTTCGCAAAGAAATTCTTTCAGTATTAATGCCGTGAGAAGAGTGGCGGCCAGACTGACTATTCCCATGAAAAGCGCCCCGGCCAGCTCTAAAGGCATACCGCACAGGCGGGCCATCAAGGCCGGAAAGACATTGAGAAACATGATCAGCGGCGGATTAACGTCCACCAGGTCAAGAAAAGGAATTTGCCCGCTCAAAACCAGTTGTCCACATTGCAAATACATGGCCACATCGCCGGTAATGGCATCGGGCATCGCGCAGTGCCAGGCGGCGGCCAGAGTGTCAATGGCCAGTGCGACAGCCAGCCAGGCGGCAAAACCGCCTGCCTCAGCGGGCCATCTATCTGTTTCGGTTGAGGTCACAATCAAGCTGTTATCCATTTGAGCCATGGTTTAAACAATAATAGTGGAATAATGCCAGCGGAGGTCAAATGTCAGACAGCCGCGAGAATACAACGGGCCATTCTGTTTCGCTTTCGCAAGAAAACTGCGGGCCCTTTGCCATTGGCGATATTATCAATGGCAGCTACCAAATTGAAGCATATCTCGGACAGGGCGGCATGGGTTTCGTTTACCGGGTAGAACACCTGGCTATGCATCGGCAGCTCGCTCTTAAAGTCTTGCGTTCCGATCAGGTCACTGCCACAGCCTGGCGCCGTTTTCAAAATGAAGCTCAGGCCATTGCCAGGCTCGATCACATTAACATCGTCAAAATTTACGATATGAGTCATTCTGAAAGTGGTTTGCCTTATTACACAATGGATTTGCTCACCGGCGAGTCATTGAGCGAACTATTGCGTTGCCTTGATATTCTCCCGATCAAGCAAACCCTGCCTATCTTTCGGCAAGTGTGCGCCGGTTTGAGTTATGCCCATGATCGCGGAATTATTCACCGTGATATTAAGCCGGCCAATATCATGCTACTGAGCCAGAGCAATGCCGCCGGCGGCAAAATCGTCAAAATTGTCGACTTCGGTATCGCCAAACTAAATGCCACTCATGGCGGTGCCAGTCAAGGCGTGACGCGGCCGGGCGAAGTCTTCGGCAGCCCTCTTTACATGAGCCCCGAGCAGTGCGCTGGTACCGCGGTCGATCATCGCAGCGACATTTATTCGGTGGGCGTTACCTTTTTTGAAATCCTCACAGGCAGTACGCCTTTTGCCGGCAACACGGCTGTTGAAACCACAATGATGCACCAGTCGATGGAGGCACCTACACTGAGTTCGCAGGTGAGCGGCAATAATTTCAAATTTCCACCAGAGCTTGAGCGCATCATTGCTAAGTTGCTGCAGAAGTCGCCCGAGCATCGCTATCAGTCACTGGCAGAAACCGCAGGCGATTTACTCAGCCTCGAGCATTACATCAATAATTCTCTTGACGCTCCTACACCAGCTTTCAGTCGACCCGCCATCGCTAGAGCGTTGGAGACTACCATTAGCACTGCAGATAAGAAGGCACATGCGGCAAGCGAAAATCGCATGAAAATTATTGGCCTGGCCTTGTTTTCATTGTTAGGTGCAGCAGCCCTCACGGCCACTTTTAGCCTGTGGCCGCAGCTGACCGAAAAGAAAGTGGTACCAAAGGCGGCGCCACCGACCGGCACAGGAACTGCCGATCGAATGCCTTTGCAAAATCTATACCAGGCTGAAATCGGCGATCAGAAGCCACCATTTTCCACAATCATAAAAAAGAACGGCCAACTTATTCGTCATTTTGAATTTCCCAGAGATTTTTCGGTCGGTTTTTTGAAATACTCAACAGGCCATGTGCTGGCCACCTCTATGGCGCGCGGCCCACGTGATGTGCCATTTGACGCCAATATAAAAATAACGGTGAGCGGTGATGCCACGCAATATCCCGCTATCCTCAAGCGCTTTCAGCATGGTGATTTAAAACATTTTGAAAGCAAAAGCATCGAAGGCAACAACGCAATGGTGAAAAATATTTCGCAAGTGACCTCGATTCACAAGCTTGAACTGGCGGGCAATGAACTTGACGACGGTTGCCTGGCCTATATGTCGAGACTGACTAAACTGGACACGCTTGATATAGCAGACACCAAAATCACCGGCGCCGGAATGGCCAAAGCGCCTTTGGCTCAACGCCTTACCAGTCTCAATTTTAATAGTAATGACAAAGTGTCGCCTTTACTCGATGCCATGCGCCATTCAAAAAATATCGAACGGCTTTATCTCGATAGAACCTTCGTCAACGCTCATGATATCGAGAGCCTGAGCACCATGCCCAAACTCGAAACTTTGACCTTAAGCAACAATAAATTGCACGATCGCGACCTGGCACCGCTTGTCAAACTGAAGCATCTCCGTTGCCTCGATTTACGGCGTAATTACGAGATCACCTCGGCATCCACCGAGTTTTTTATGAAAATGCCGCATTTAACCAGACTATATTTGAACCTTTCAGATTGGTCGCCAAAGCTGAAACATAAGCTGCGAAAGGTGTTACCCCGTTGCGTGGTGAAAAATGTGGCGCCTTCCGATCGGTCAGACCAGAGTAACAACACCGATTGACCTCAAAAGCGCATAAAATAGTAAAGTCATTGTCAGAGTTAGTGAATGCCAGAGCACAAGTTTCAGCGACCCAAGAGCGGTAGCCTCCTTACAATTAAAGAGGGTGATACCTTTGCCGGCTCATATCGCATTATCAGCCAGATCGGACACGGCGGTATGGGAGCCGTTTACAGGGTGCATCATGCTTTTCTCAATCGCGAATTTGCCCTCAAAACCATTCCTCCGGACGAAGTGACCAAAGAGAGCTGGGCGCGCTTTCAAATGGAAGCCAAGTCTGTAGCCAAACTCGAACATAAAAACATGGTCAAAATTTACGATCTGGGCATAGCCGACGGCAAATACCCTTATTACGTCATGGATTTGCTTGAAGGTGAATCTATGGCCGAATTGCTTAAAAGGCAAGCGACAATTTCTTTGAGCGAGGCTCTGGAAATATTTGGCCAGATTGCCGATGGTCTCAATTTTGCCCATGAACGCGGCTTTGTTCATCGCGATATTAAGCCTGCCAATATCATGCTAACTTACGATAAAGGTGCCACCAAACCCACGGTTAAAATCCTCGATTTTGGTATTGCCAAATTAGCCACGCCCACCGGCCAAGATTGCGCTGCCACCACTAATACCGGTGCCATTTTCGGCAGCCCCCTCTATATGAGCCCCGAGCAATGTCGTGGTGCAGAAGTCGATCCGCGTTCGGATATTTATTCGGTCGGCTGCGCACTCTACGAGACCCTCACCGGAGCGCCGCCATTCATGGGCGATAGCGCACTCATTACCATGGTTAAACACCAGAAAGAAATTCCGCTGAAGTTGCGCGAAGCATCATTAGGCAAAGATTTTCCTGAAGGAATTGAAGTGGTTGTAGCCAGGCTTTTAGAAAAAGAAAAAGAAGATCGTTATCAATCATTGACTGAACTGGCCAGAGATTTGCAAGCGGTTAAGACCGGCAAACCGCTAGCTGTGCCTTACGCTTATCGCAAGCCCAAAGCAGATCTCTATGAAGACGATCAAGATTATGATGACGAAGCTGAAGAAGAAAATTTGCAATCGCAAGGTATGCCCAAAATTGTCATTGTCGCCATTATCGTTGCCACCATTCTGCTTCTCGCGGCTACCGCACTTTTGATTTATGTGCTCAGTACAGGTGGGCAGGGCATCGGCATTTAGCCTCATTCGGCCCTGATCAAGGAGTTTCTTGTGCCTTCCGACAAAGTCAGAGGAATTCTATTAGCAGGAGCAGCGGCGGCGCTATTCGGTGCCAGCACGCCCGTGGCAAAATTGCTTAGCGGCAAAGTCGACCCTATTCTTTTAGCGGCCCTATTTTATCTAGGTAGCGGCCTGAGCTTCAGTCTTATTGCTTTAGCGAAGCGTCTTGGCGGAATTAGAGCCAATGGGGCAGCGATCAAAAACCGAGATCTGCCTTATCTGGCATTGATAGTGTTGAGCGGAGGAATTGCCGCACCGGTACTTCTCATGTCTGGTCTGCAGCAGTGCAGTGCCGTCAGTGCATCATTGCTACTAAATCTTGAAACCGCATTCACAGCGGTAATCGCCTGGGTCTGTTTGCGCGAAAATTTTGACCGACGCGTAATTTTCGGTGTCGTTGCAATCACCGCTGGCGGTGTCATGCTCTCACTCAATAATTCCGCGGACTCTCTGACCCCTGCTTTTAACTTTGGCTCTGTTTTCATTGCCCTGGCCTGCCTTTGCTGGGCCATCGACAACAATATCACGCGGCAAGTGGCGGATCTCGAGCCCAGTCAAATAGCTCTAATTAAAGGGTTAGCGGCCGGTTGCGTCAATTTCACTCTAGCAGCCGCTCTGCATCAGCAATTGCCTCCCTGGCCAATTGTGTTAGCTGCCATGGCTGTGGGTTTTCTTGGTTATGGTGTGAGCCTGGTGCTCTATGTGCTGGCCTTGCGCTATCTAGGTAGCGCTCGCAGTAGCGCTTACTTCGCTACCGCTCCTTTTATCGGGGCCTTGCTTTCGATTATCATTTTTCACAACCCGGTGGGCCCGGCTCTGCTCATAGCGGCATTGCTAATGGCGGTGGGAGTTTACTTGCACATCAGCGAGCATCACGAACACCGACACAAACACGAAGCCATGGAGCACGAGCACGAACATGTGCACGACATCGACCACAGGCATGCACACCGGCCTGAAGACGAGCCCGTTGGCGGCCTCAAGAGTGGTGTCAGTCACAGTCACAAGCACAGCCATGACGCCTTAGAGCACAGCCATCCGCACTATCCCGATTTGCACCATCGCCATGAGCATTAAATTCACTAATGAAAGCGCATGCGCAAAAGATGTCTTTCTTTGTCCAGCACCCTTGTACGCGCATGAAACATGCGTCCATTGTCGATCAGTAAAATCGTGCCCTGCGGCAAGGGCAAAGAGATTGCCCAATGCTCGTTTGTCAATAATTCTTGCAACTCTTTAACTGCTTTCAATTGTTGAGCGTTCAAGCTCTCCAGGTCTAATAACTCATGACGAAAACGAAAGTTGCCGTGCTGGTCGAGCAAAGGCACGCGCACAAAGCTATCATCTTTACTGCGGCGAAATTCAAGTGGTACAGCGACGGTAAACAAACTGCGGCGCAGAGTTTCTTTACTTTCATCTGAAAGAGACGAATGCAAATTTTTGCCGTCAAGCAATTGGGTAATGCCGCCGCCAAGCCTGTCTTCTTGCACCACACCGAGTGCAACATATTGAGGTGGAGGCACTTCAAAACTAGCATCGGTATGCATCGAAAATTCGCGCAGAGTGTGCGATCTCGTTCCCAATTGTTGATCTACGCTTTGATCAAATTTAACGTCCCACACCTGGCGACCGCTCTGATCGTGGGTGTGAGCCGATCCTAGCTGACTAACCAGTCGAACGAGCGTAGCACCGCCATCATCTTTATACGAGAGGGCAATTTCAGCATAGCCGTAAACTGACAGCGAATTTTTATAAGCTTCCAGAGCAAAAGCCTGGCCAGAAGCGAGAACAAATTTCGTGCCAAACGCTTTAACAGTCTCTATGGCCATGTTTTAAGACCTCAAGTCGCTGATTCGCACTACTTTTTGAGCGGTAGAACTGCGAGTCAATCTGTCCATCTCTACGAATTCCACAGCCAACAAGAATAAGTTATCGTCCGGATTAATCCAGGTTTCAACTGCATTTTTAATCAAAAGCCTGTCAGCTTGACGCTTGCCTTCACCTTTACCCGATGGCTGAGAGACCACTAAAAAACGCGCCTGATCAAGCTTCTTTATCGGATCATAACTCAATTCTATTTGATAATCGAGCAGTAAATCTTTGCTCTCTGCCAGCAGTTTTGTAAACTCACTTAAATAGTAATATTCGCCCCCCAGTTGAAACGAACCTTCAACCCGACCAGTCAGCTCAAAGGCCCCTAGGTTGTCGTTCTCGCTGAAACTACAAATGTCCGGAGCCTGACAAAACCTGGCGCGATCGCCGCAATCGTAGCGCAAGAGTGGATTTCGCCCTCGTACTAGATTGGTTAAAACCATGCGACCAAAACCGTCAGCGTCTGGTTCTACAATTTCCAGATGCATCAATTGCCGCGCATAAAAGTACGTGTTTAACGGCAGTGCGCTCGGTTTAAAGGCCCAGATACCACTTTCAGCCGAGCCAAAAATGCCGCTGAATTTATCGCTGCCCAGCACCTGACGCAAATATTCCATTTTGTGGACAGGCATGCCTTCTCCGCCGAAAACAACATGCTCAAATTTGATCTCTATTTCACCAAATTGCTGCTTGACCGACTCAACGTACCTGGCAAATTGCAGTAGCCGAGAAGTATTGCCCATCAGGGTATTAGCCCCAAATCGCAACGCGATTTCCAGCGCTGTCAGGTCAGGACATTGCGATGATACAGGCAAGGTTGTGGCTCCAGCCTGCTCGCAAAAATAATTGAAAATTTCAGCCGAGCGATACATCATCGTACTGCCGAACAAATTGAGCGCTACCATTTCTACAGTAAACATCGCAGTGTGGCTCAAATAGGGCAGCAGCTTTTGCCTTTGAAATTGATTCTCGTCAATGGCGGTGGGATAGAACAGCAGTTGACTGGTGCTACCACCGGTGGGGCTCCAGTAAATGCCTTTATGAAAGCCCGGCTCTGTCTGCGCAGCGGCGATCGCAGCATATAAATCTATTTTATTTATAGTCGGTGCCTGAACAAAGCTCTGCACTCCTCGCAAACGCTCACCATAAAAACTATGCTTTTTCGCCAGTTGAAAAATTTCTTCCTTATTGTAAAACCGACCATGCATAACTTAAGCGCTCGGTGTAGAAAGAACGGGAAAAAGAATGGTGCCGCCACCGGCCACATTGACGATATCGCCACATGAAGCGCGGTAAATACCAGGCCCGAAAAAATAGTCATCAAGACAGAGCAATGTACCCACAACGTGCATGCCTATAATTGCCGGGCTTCCATTTTGCGGCTGCATTAGTGAAAAACGCTTTTGTTGCACAACCGATTGCAAAACATAGTGCTCGTGGGAGGTGCTCGTCAACGCTGCACGCCACGCTGCGGCCGACATGTTGCCGCCAAATAGAATACCCTCTCCTTTGCCCAGCAGATTTGGCTTCAACAGCCAGGCACCTGGATTGCTCAATGCTTGCTCTCTTTGCTGCGGCGACCGCCCCAGCACAAATGTAGGAACCACATGCCTTGCGAGTAGTTTGATCTGCGCCTCACAAAGATAATCGCGCAGTATGTCATGGCGCTGAAAGAGGGCGAGAAACCTCTTGTCGTGAACCAAAAATATTGTACGCAAATCGTTAAGCCAGAAGCGTTGCGGTACGGTTTCAATCAATTCGACCAGACGATTGTGGTTAGAGTCGGACAAAATTTCGTCCTGATTCAATTCCATCACCAGACCGTCAGGCTTACCGTTAACGGGCACAATCTCGAAACCGAGGCGCTTAAGCTCGTAATTGAAAAAATGAATATCCCAGCCGCGCTCGCGGCCTTTCCACAAGCAAACTTTAGCGCCGGGGGCAAAACGACAAAGCAAGCGGTTAAGAATTTGATCGAGAGCGGCAGGCCCCTGCAAAAAATTGCTGTGCATAGCAGACAATTGGCCGACAGCCTGATTCAGATAATAGCTAATCAAATAGGCATTTAGAGGAAAGCGAGCGTTGATTTCACATATCTGGATATGATCGTCCAGAGCGTGCAAAAAATCAGGTCGATAGCTGCCCACAGCGTATTGCGGCTCTCTACTTTCGATAAATTTCAAGAGACTGGTGGCCGGCTTGCTTAAGGAAATTAACTGCTGCAGACGCTTATCAATAAAATAGTTTCGCACAATAATTTTGATGACGGCGTGCAATTCCCTCTGCAAATTATGTTGAAGCCGTAAGTGGTCAGCATCTACACCAAAAGGATAGGGGTTGAATGATTGACAATACCAGCCGGGATTATTGCCCTGCAAAGCCAGCTGGTGATTAAGGAGCTGGCTGCACAGGCGCCACTCACGAGCGGCATCAGCGTCTGCTCCCGGCAAAAGTGGTGACGAAGACTGCGATTTCAACCTTCGATATTCCTCAACCAAGCAGTAGACATTGAACGCACGTGGAATAATGGATTAGCTTATCTTACTTAAAACGGAAAAGAGTAGTACTCAAAAAATGTCCGTGGACCGACCAATTGCCGTGCTAATAGCTGAGGACCAGGCAATAACGCGCTTTGGTTTAAAGTGCGCTCTAGAAGCTTATGCCGATTTGAAGGTCGTAGCCGAGTGCGGTGATGGCGTGACCGCCATTTTACAGGCACTTGCGGTCAAACCCAATGTCATTTTAATGGATATCGGCTTGCCGAAAGTTGACGGCATTCGCGCCGCTAAAGAAATTAAACAAGCTCTGCCCAATACGCGCATTATTATGTTCACTGCCAGCGTGGACGATGAACTCATTCAAGAGGCGCTCGAAGTGGGCGCTGATGGCTATTGTCTAAAAACCGTAGCCGGCGAGCATCTCTACGCCGCCATTAAAGCCGTTCACTCCGGCGCCACCTGGTTAGACCCTGGTATCGCCAATCGCTTGCTCAAAGTGCAAAGTAACCGCAATCAGGCTGCAGTCAGTGCTGCCAATACGCAGCATAACGAAATCAGGCCGGCTTCTTTGCAAAATTATGATGGTGGAAAAACAATCATCGGTGACCGCTACGCTATTGAAGGGGTGCTCGGCCAGGGCGGCATGGGAATTGTTTACCGGGGCCGTCACGTACTGATGAACCGCGCGGTAGCGATTAAAATGTTGCACCCGGAGTATGCCGCAGATGCTCAAGTTGTGGCGCGCTTTCAAACCGAGGCGCAAATTTTGAGCCGCCTGTCTCACCCGAACCTGGTTTCGGTCTTTGATTTTGGCGTCACCGCCAGACAGGAACCCTTTATGGTGATGGACTTTCATAGCGGCCAGAGCATGGACAGCTATCTGCAAGAAAACGGCGCTTTGACAGCCGAATTTGGTGTGGCGCTTTTCACTCAGGTTCTGGACGGTCTGAGCGCAGTCCACAAAGCCGGTATCGTACACAGAGACATAAAGCCGAGCAATTTGCTTATATCACTTGATCCCCAGCTGGCCGTGAAAATTGTCGATTTTGGCATTGCCAAAAACCAGGCAGCCGAGCGCGAGAAACTCAAACTCACCAATCCCGGAGAAGTGGTGGGCACGCCTCGCTACATGAGCCCCGAGCAATGCACCGGTAAAGTGTTAGATGCCCGCAGCGACATTTATGCGCTGGGTTGCGTTATGTACGAGTCTTTTACCGGTAAACCTATCTTCCAGGGTGACAGTTTTTATGACCTGGTGCGTCAGCACGTTAACGAGTCCCCGTCTCAATTACCATTCTTCCAACCTGGAGTGAGCCTATCGAAAGAAGTTGTAGAAGTAATCAATAAAGCATTGAGAAAGGATCCTGACGAGCGCTTTCAAAGCGCGTTCGAAATGCGGGAAGCTTTATGCAAAAGCCCTGCATTTAAGGTTTCTGACTGAAGTCATTGTTGCTGGCGGTAAGTATGGAACATTTCACGCAAAAACTGGAAACTCTTATACGCGGACCGATATCCACCGCGCTCAATCAGATTGGCGACGTCGAAACTCGCTCTCAAATGCGCTCAGTTATCGACCAGCTAATCGTCATTGCTGAAGATGAACACAATGCTCGCTTGAGCGAGAATGAGCAAAGCACCCTGCGCAGCATTGAAGGCAGCGACTCCAGGCATTTAGTAGAAGAATTGACTCAAGCTCGCGACCAGGCCCAAATAGCTTCAAAACTGAAATCAGAATTTGTAGCTAATATGAGCCATGAAATTCGTACACCGCTCAATGGCATGCTTGGCATGCTCGAAATGTTATTGCGTACCGAATTAACTGCCAGTGCCAGAGAGTACGCTCTGCTGGTAAAAGAAGCCGGCCGATCGCTCCTCAGCATTCTCACCGATATTCTCGATTTTTCAAAAATCGAATCAGGGCGTCTCGAAATAAGCAATTGCGAGTTCGAGCTTACCAATTTAATTGAAGGTGTGGGCGAAATTTTAGCGCCGCAAGCAGACAGCAAAGACCTCTTACTTTCTACTTTTATTGACCCGCGTATTCCCACCTTACTAGTGGGAGATCCATTGCGTCTACGGCAGATTTTACTCAACCTGGGCGGCAACGGCATCAAATTTACAGACAAGGGCAGCGTTGCTATTGAAGTAACTTTGCAAGAGTTGAACGAGAACGACCTGAAAATTAGATTTTCAGTGATTGATACCGGCATGGGTATTGACGGCAGCAGTTTAGAAAAACTGTTCCAACCTTTTGTGCAAATTGACGGCTCCATCAGTCGGCGCCATGGTGGCACAGGTCTGGGGCTCAGTATTTCCAGGCGTTTGATTGAGCTCATAGGCGGTGAAATTACAGTCACCAGTGAGGTAGACGCAGGTTCTACATTTAGTTTTGAAATCACTCTAGCAACTTGCAAACAAAATTCCAGTGAAGAAATTTCAGCATCAGGGTCAAGCCAAAATTCTACGGTGATTGTTGTCGATCCCGATCAGCTTCTACAAAAGTATATAGTCAGTTACTGCCTGCAAATGGGACGGCGAGCACTATCATGCAGCACCACAGCTGAAGCCGACGAACTGATCGCGAACGCCAGAAAAGAAGGCAGCCATGTCAGTATCATTGTCGACGGCGCGCGCAATAGCGCATTGGCTTTAGAAATTTTTGAAAGACACTTTTTCGGTTACAACAACGGCAGGCAAAGCTTGTACTTGCTTACCAGCAGAGACAAGAGGAACGAAACTGAGCAACTCTTGCCAAAAGGCATGGCCACTACAATCATCCGCCCGATTCGCCGCAACGTCCTCAAATATTACCTCAATTTCGGCGACATTCAAAAAGGCGCTAACGACGCGCAGGCAACACGCAGTTATGCGCCGCCGCCAACTCTCGCCACTCGCCTCAAGGCACTGGTTGCCGACGACAACAAGCTTAATCAACAAGTGGCAAAACTGTTACTGGAAGACTTGAATATTGATGTAACCGTTGCAGACAATGGTCTTGATGCAGTAGAAGCGTTCACAAAAACAAAATTCGATGTGATATTTCTCGATTGTCACATGCCCGAATTAGATGGCTATGCCGCTGCCCGCATCATCAAAAAATTGCAAGAACAAAGACAAACCCAGATTCCAGTTATCGCGATGACCGCCAATGTTTTACAGGGAAATCGCGAAGCCTGCCTGGCGGCCGGAATGGATGAATTCATGGCCAAACCGATTGAGGCGGAAGAACTGGAGAGAGTGTTGCGTTTGTGGACGGAGCAAAAACCAGAGGCAAATTCAACTATGCACGGTGCACCATATGCGATACCGGGACCAGCGGCGATAGCGCAACCCCGTTCCGCCACCTCTCTGCCGCCAGCTGAATCGGCTTCGGCCGGAGTGAAATTTATCAACCACAGCATATTAATGGAACGATTCAATGACAGCAATCGCAAAAAGTTGCTGGAGATGTTCTGCGAATCGCTGCCGTCTGAATTCAATGACATCGAGAACAATTTAGAACAGCAAAATTTTGCCGCCGTCAAGGCCTCAGCTCACTCACTAAAAGGCGCTTGCGCTACTGTTTGTGCCTGGCAATTAACTGAAACGTTAGAAAGTTTAGAAGAAGCATCCAGACGTAGTGACGCGTCTATCTGCGGCAACCTGCTCGGCCGCCTGAGAGGCGAAATCGCCATGGTCATGGCAGAAATACCAACTTATTTATAAATCGTAGAAGATTTTTAAAACGGAACTATTGCGGCAATGCAATCGAGATGTCAACGAGCTGGCCCCAGACATTAAGGTTAGCGGCGCTACCAAACAACCTTTTCATGCGGTGAAACCACGCGTGATTCTTGCCCTTTCCGGAGGGGCTGCAAAGCGGTAGCTGAGATCGGAGTGCTGCGCACCCTGGAAAAACATAAAATCGCCATCGACGGCATCATCGGCACCAGCATGGGTGCCACCATCGGCGCTCTATATTGTGCCGGTGTGCCATTAGACGAAATTGAAGCAATGTTCTTATCGGGCGATTTGCAAAAAAATATGTTTAGGGGTATCGCTCCCAGAGTCTTAACTGCACCGCTGGCACCAGTGGCGCATGTGTTTAAGGGCAAGACCTACGGCGGCTTATCTACCGGCAAGAATTTTGAAAAATTTCTCTCAAAGAGATTGCCCGCTACTTTTGCTGAACTAAAAATTCCCCTTGGTTGCGTGGTCACTAATCTAGAAGATGGCAAAACCGAAGTGTTGACCAAAGGTGATCTGCCGATTTCAGTGGTGGCCAGCAACTGTGTGCCGATCATTTGCAAACCGATTGAAATAAACAATCACCTTTATGTAGACGGAGCCCTGAGAGCCAATCTACCGTCAGAGATTGCTAAAACCATGAAACCAGATCTGGTTATTGCCGCCCTGGTGGACGCACCTATTAATGTTGTTGATAAAGAAACTTTTCGCTCTAACTGGCAGATTCTTGGAAGAGTTGTAGATATTGTTCTGGCCAACACAGACAAACCCAAAGCAGCCGAAAGCGACGTTTTGATTTTTCCGGATACAGAAGGTGTTTCATACATGACCAGCAAAGAAGAGCTGTTGAGAAAAGCTATCAAGTCTGGCGAAGACGCAGCTGAAGCGGTAGCTCCGAGAATAGACCAGGTTTTTGCCTCCAATGAAAAACCACCATCGGCGATGACGGCGGTAGAGCCTACTAATTAAGGCACGGCGTCAGAAGTAGTTACGGTCAAAACCGGTATCATTAGACAAGACTTTAGTTTGCCTATGGGCGGACTTCCAGGCGGCCCAGGTTGTTGCCACCACAGGCAATGGCTTGAGTTCCAGGTCGCTCTGTCTAGAAATAACGGTCTTGCCTGTCTTTGGCCACCAGAGTGAGGCCTTAGAATCACTGACAATGAGAGGCTCACCACGGTAAACAAAACCGCTCTGGCTAAAGTTGTCGGCACCATCAGCACTCTCAAAAATTTGCGCCATATGGCTGGAAGAATCATAAACGATTAGCAACGCTCTTGTTCCTCCACCGGCCTCCCACTGGCTTTCCACCAGGCTGTGCCAGACCAGTAGGCGTTGAGGATAAGCAACCGACTCGTTAGCAGAAGTAATGCCAAAAACAAGATCGCTTTCATTTAAATAGGTAGCTTGTCCTGCTTCAATCAAGGCCGTGTGACGCAAGGCCGGGCTTTGTGTCACCCCCGACCAGCGAACTTCTTCAGGATCTATTGTTACTTTGGGCCCACCGGCAAAATAATGAATAAACCGGGGATCGCATCGGTGATACAGCAAAGCTTTAAAATCAAGATAAGAACGATCGGCCGCCAAATTTTTGCCGACAGCCTTGCCGGTCTTCTGGTTCAAGAGCTTGAGCACCGGCTCTCGCTCACCTGAGCCGGCACCTAAGAAAGGCAAAATTTCTACTAATTTAGCAGCATCGTGTGCAGACCAATTTTTTTCCAGATAAGCTAACCCAGCTTTCTGGTTCTTAATTTCCGGAGACAAAAGTTGCAGCACCGCGCGATTGTCTGCATTAGTTGCCGCCAATAGCTCGCGGGCCACCGGCGCCGCCGGGCCAATACCCGACTTGAGACTTTCAATTTCAAACATTACTTCCTCATGCCGCAAAGCGTGCATATCAGATTGATTTTTCATCCAGACAAGAGAACTCACTGTGGCAATGGCTCCCACTGCCATGACGATAATCTCCCATTTTCCGGGCTTCTTAATAACTGCACCCTCGATTAAGTCAAGCCAGTGGTGCCCCTGCAAACAAATCTTCGATCACGGTCATTTTGTAAATCACTGTGGGAATTTCGTCTAAAAGATTTTCCACATGCATCTGCCTTGATTCGGCTTCAATAATTACATGACCGCTCTGCCAGCTGTCTTTGTCAGGCCATTGAGCATAAGCAACGCAAGAACCGTCTTCAGCAGAATGCAATCTGGCCCCCAGCGACTTGTAGTTTTGCACCATGTCTTCGGTGACGGCATGCCACGCTTCCTGAAAAGCAATCTCCTGACCTTTTTTAACCTTGAAGTGATATATGACACAGAACATATTTTCCTCATTTCAATTAATTTTTTTCAGACCAGGCAAGACCTTTTTGATGGCATAAAAAGTTTTTTCAGTGGTGAGATCTTCAGGTAAGGTCAAGCGCTTTAACTGCTTAATTTTACCCAACTATGTTACGGCATTTTCAGTGAGGCCAGTGCAAAAGTCTAAATTGAGATCGGTAAGTAAGTCGAGATTGGCGAAGGTGGCCAGTTGTTGGTCTTTAAGAGCATTACCCTTAAAAACTTACTGCGCGCCAGTTGCTTTGAATCGATTTTAACGTTGCTTAGATTGGCCTTTTTTACGTTAGTAAGCTTCTCCAGCGAATGGAAAGCAGCCCCTTCAAAGTTGCTTGCCCTCATGTCTACAGTATGCAGACCGGTCAGGCGATGCAGTTGATTGAAGAGTTCGCTATTGTTGCCGTCTACAGGGCTCATGTATAGAGGGCTGCCTACCACTTCGCCTGGACGAGTGAGATTCAGGCTGCCGCTGCCGTCCAGGGCACTGAGCTTAGCGATGCCGAAATCTACAATTTTTACCTGCGGGCGCCCCCCCCTCCAACTCCAGTCAACATAATATTGCCAGGCTTAATATCGCGGTGAATGATACCGCGCTCGTGTGCGTATGCCAGCCCGACACAAACCTGAGTAAAAACCGGCAGGGCCAGCGCCGGCGGCATGGGACCATTAGCATCGAGATAGTCAGCCAGAGACTGGCCGGCCAGAAGATCCATGGTGTAGTACGGCGTACCTTCTTCGGTCTGATTCATGTCATAAATGCGCACTACATTAGGATGATCGAGCCTGGCAATGGCTTTTGCTTCGATTCGAAAGCGCGACCAGACAGCCGGAGAAACTTCATCAGCTCGCAAGACTTTCGGCGCCATAACTTTGGCCATCATCAGGTGTTCGACTTTGTAGACATAGCCCATGCCGCCGGCGCCGACAAAATCTATCACGCGATAAGTGCCGCCAATAATAGAGCCAACGGTCAGTGTACCGGGGAGATTATGCTTTTTTGGCGGTTGGTTAGTCATTAAATGTATATACTGGGTCCTTAAGTATGCCTATTTTACGAAAGACAACAAGCCCCGCAAATATTCTCGCCGGTCTTCTCTCCCTATTTTTTGCTGGCGCGGCGCCGGCCTCTACTGCCGGCAATGAATTTACTGATTTCACATTTACTCTTACCTGCCCTGACGGGGACGGGCCGTTTTCGACCATGGTGATTCTGCCCGATCAAAGCGATGGTAGAACCACGAGGCAATTGGCTCAAGCTCTGGCCGAAAACGAGATCGCCGCAGCGGTGTATACCGGCCGCGCAGAAACTGGGCCGACAACTAGAGAAGCACTGCAGGTGGTGGCGGCGCTCAAAGATAATAAAAAAATTGATCAAAAAAGTATTTTTGTGCTGGGCCACGGTCAGAATGCCGCTCTTATCCCCTTAATAGCCGCAGCCAATCAAAATATTTGCGGCTTTGTTCTACTGGCCGGAGCGGCCGCACCAGAAAAAAACAGCAATTACAATGCGGCTGAGGCAATAAAAAGAGTAACTAGGCCACTGATGATTGTTCAGGGCGCGAAAGACAAAATCGTCAGCGCCGACAATTTTCAAATCTGGTGGGAAGCCCTTGACGGCCGCACCAACGCCACTTTCAAGGTTTACTCAGATCTTGACCATAGCTTCTCTAAAGCAAACGAGAATACTTTTTCGGCAGAAGCAATCAATGACTTGAGTAAGTGGCTCAAAGCTCAAGGTGAGCCCACGCCATAGATTTGTCTACTGCTTTACCAGTCTACTGCTTTTGCAATGCCGCACCGGCCATGGCGCGGCAAATGTAGACGCTGGCTTGCTTGCCGCAAGTGCGTTCATATTCAGGAATGACAGTGGCCATAAAACCTTCCACCACGGCGTCATACATAACGGCAACGGTGCAGCCACCAAATCCGCCACCTGTAATTCTAGCTCCCAGTACGCCTTCGTAGTTTTGTGACAGCTCCACAAGAGTGTCTATCTCAGGGCAGCTAACGGCAAAATCATCGCGTAAGGAAGCATGTGAAGCGTTCATGAGCAGACCGAAGTCATCAAGATTGCTGGCCTCAAGGCAAGCCACGGCATCGGTTACTCTTTTGTTTTCAGTCACAACATGACGACATCTCTTAGCCACAGTAGCGTCAAGCGCTGTTGCATGCGCGTCGAATTCATCTAGTTCAATATCGCGCAAACTTACCAGCGCCCTGCCTGTGAGAGTACTTAAGGCCGCCACACCTTCGCTGCACTGATTGCGCCGCAAATTGTACTCGCTGTCGACCAGACCTCGGCGCACGCCAGAATTTGTAATGACAATGGAGCAAGCCAATTGTTCTAAACGTAGTGGCACAGCTCGGTAATCGAGGGAGCGGCAGTCAATCATCAAGGCAGAGTCTGCCTCACCCAGAGCCGATATAAACTGATCCATAATGCCGCACTGGACACCGATAAATTCATTTTCCGCCTGTTGCGAAATTAAGGCTATGTCTTTGCCATTGATACCAAGTTGGTCAATACCATTACATAACGTGGCCACAGCAACCTCGTAAGCGGCAGACGAACTTAAACCGGCTCCTTGAGGCACATTACCCGCCAGCACCGCATTAAAGCCGCTGAGAACATGGCCGCGTTTTCGCAGAGTGCTTACAACAGAACGCAGATAATTCGACCATTGTTTATCAGGTGGCGGAATTTTGCTTATCTCGGCTAAATCAAATTCGTCTTCTTGATCGTATTCCATTGAATGAGCAAGCACTCGGTGATCGGCTCTGGGGCTAGCCACAATCACCATTTCGCGATCGATGGCACAGGGAAAAACAAAGCCCTGATTGTAGTCGGTGTGCTCGCCGATTAAATTTACACGACCCGGTGCCCGCACAACATATTGCGGCGCCTCGCCAAAGCGTGTGGCGAAAGCAGCACTGGCAACATCTGTCTGCGAATCAGCTAATTTATTCAATAGACTACCGCCTCGATTTGAACATTTCTCAATTCTTTTGCCTTCTCTTCCGGCAGAGTATCGTTGACAAAAGTACCAGCTCCCGATTCGCAGCCGGCCAGATATTTCAATTTTTCCGGTGTGCGCAAGGGCGGGTAAAACTCAATATGGAAGTGGCTGCCAGGCCAATCCTTGCCGTCTGTAGGTTTCTGATGCATGACCATCATGTAAGGCATAGAGAAGCCCCAGAGACCGTCATACTGGCGCAAAACCTGCAACATTATACGCGCTAGATCTGCTTCTTCAGCGCCGGAAAACTCGGCCATAGAGCCGCGGTGCGCCCGAGAATAAATATGCACTTCATAAGGATAGCGAGCATAGAAAGGGATAATCGCCATAAAGTGTTCAGTTTCGGCTACTATGCGAACGCCCTCGGTCAGCTCTTCTTTGACGATATCGCAGTGCAGACAACGGCCAGTACGCTCATGGTGTTCACTTTCACTTTTCAACTCGCGCTCAATCTTTGGTGGCAAGTAAGAGAAAGCATAAATCTGGCCGTGAGGGTGATGGATAGTCACTCCAATCGCTTCGCCCTTATTTTCAAAAATGAAAACATAATCGATATCGGGTAGAGCACCAAGTTCTTCATATCGATCACGCCAGACTCGAACCAGCTGATGCAGCCTGATTGGTGACAAGTCCGTCAGTGTGCCGCCATGATCGCTGGAATATAAAACAACTTCGCAAACTCCCACCGAAGGCTTGACGGCAAAAAGTTCGCTGGCCGCAACCACCGGCACTGGTGCCTTGAGTTTTAAACTGGGAAACTTGTTTTCGAAAACGACAAAATCATATGAAGACTCAGGCACTTCTGTAGGGAAACCGCCGGCAGCAGTGGGACAAAGTGGGCAGTAACCGGCCGGAGGGAGAAAGGTGCGATCCTGCCGATGGGTCGCCGTTACCACCCATTCACAGAGCACCGGATTCCAACGCATCTCAGACATTACGGGCCTGCCTTCTTCTGGTGGCTGTTATCAGGCAATGGCTGCTCGTCAGCGAAAGTATAGTAAAGCAGGTGGCGGCCATCTTCCTTGCGCTCTACTCTTTTTTGCATGGGAAGATTCTTCACCGATTTGAGCTCTTCCCTTTTAGTTTGTACAGGTTGTCCGGTTTCTTCATTGGACATTGCTTTCCTCATGTGGCGGCATTATATCTCAGTTCAGCTCGAGCACTAGCTGGACCGCATCGCTATTTTCCAGATCTCGTTCGCAATCTAAATTTGAAAGCGAGAGCCCCAGCAGTCTGACATTTTTAGTTTCGACTTCAGTGGTATCAAGCAATTCCATCGCTACTTTTACTACTGCCGACATATTGTCTACAGCAACCGATTCAGCAAAAGTTTTGCTGCGCGTCACTTGCTTATAGTCGCCATATTTGACTTTGAGAGTAAGAGTGCGGCCACTGGTCTCGCTTTTTTCGATGCGGCGCTTAAGCGTCGCGCCAATTTCTTCAAGAGCGCTTATGTAGGCATGGCGGTCGCTGAGATCGTGAGCGAAACTTTCTTCAGCTCCAATTGATTTGCGCACGCGGTTTGGCTCTACCGGCCGCAGGTCGATGCCTCGCACAATATTGTAATAGAAATGACCGACCTTGCCGAATTTGCGCACCAGATCAACTTCACTCCAGCCCTTCAAATCAGCACCGTTGAATACTCCGGCCTGCCGCATTTTTTGCGCTGTGACATTACCGATTCCATAAAATTTTTCAATGGGCAAACTCTCGATAAATGCTATCGCTTGATCCGGCGCAATTAAATGCAGGCCGTCAGGCTTGTTAACGGCCGAAGCCGTCTTCGCCAAAAATTTGTTAATTGAAATTCCGGCAGAAGCGGTCAAATTCAATTCGCTACGAATAAACCCTTTAATTTCTCTGGCAATCAGTGTCGCTGATGCCATTTCTTTTTTATTGACAGTAACGTCCAGGTAAGCTTCATCGAGGGAAAGCGGCTCCACCAGGTCTGTGTAGCGATGAAAAATCTCTCGAATCTGCTCGGACACTTCTCGGTAAACATCAAAGCGCGGACGGACAAAGATCAAATTAGGACATTTTTGCAGGGCGGTGCGCGCCGGCATGGCTGAAAAAATACCGAATTTACGGGCCTCGTAACTGGCTGCCGCCACCACACCGCGCTGATCAGGAGAACCGCCCACCACAAGAGCCTGACCACGATACTGAGGGAAGTCGCGTTGTTCAACCGATGCGAAAAATGCATCCATGTCGACGTGGATAATTTTTCTATTTTCCGACATCAATGCAGTGAAGCGAAAATTCCAGACGCCAAAATCTGATTTGAGGCCTCAAACACAAATTTAACCCATGGAAAGCACATTCTCATTCTGTGCTTGACTTTAACATTGTTATAGTTGGTCTTCAAGCCCAGTCATTTCAGCTTAGAGACGAAAACGCGATTTTATCTGACCCCGGCCAAATTCAGTTAATCAGGTACCATAATAGTCCAACACCAATGCACAGGCGACATGGCAAAAATATTGCTCGTTGAAGACGATTCAGAACTGGCCGAAAGGCTGGAAGACTGGTTCACACTGGAGAATCACACTCTGGAAGTGGTCAATAGCGGCGAGGATGCATTGCAAATGCTGGGCAGCTTTGAATTTGACGTAATCGTGCTCGACTGGGGTCTACCGGGAGTTACAGGGGTGGATGTTTGCCGGCAATATCGCAAGGCCGGCGGTCAGTCGCCGATAATGTTTTTAACCGGCAAAAGTGACATTTCCAGTCGCGAAGAAGGGCTAGACTCAGGCGGCGATGATTATCTGGTTAAGCCCTTTGACGTTCGCGAGCTTTCCGCCCGAGTGCGCAGCCTTCTGCGCCGACCAAAAGGGATATTACCCACCCAGCTGCAAATTCAAGGCGTGGCATTAGAACTTGAAAACCGCACGGTCACCGTAGGCGGTCAAAGCGTGCACCTGATGCCCAAGCAATGTTCACTGCTGGAATACCTGATGCGCCATCCCAACCGCCCCTTTGGCGCCAAGGCTTTGCTCGACGCAGTCTGGCCGTCTGAAAGCGAAGCCTCCGAAGACACGGTGCGAACCTGCATGAAAACTTTGCGTCGCCAACTGGCCACTGTGGGCAAAGAAGAATTGATCAAAACGGTGCTCGGCTCGGGTTACCTGATCGAAGACAAATAGAACAGCTGGCAAATAAAAGTCGACAAATTAAAAGCGGTGGCACAGGCGGAATTATGAGCACCAGGGCCACTCGTATTGTAAAAATCAAACTGACGGCCGTACTTTTGCTGGCCCTGTCACTTCACTTGTCGCCGGCCCAGGCACAAAATAAAATCGGCGCGGCCGATGCAAAAAGTGCGTCGCTGGTGGCGGAAGGCGAAAAACTCTGCAAAGCCTTCAAATACAAAGAGGCCGAGCCACTCTTCCGCCAGGCCTTGCAGACCAATGAAAAAAGCGTGCCGGCCCTCCTTGGCCTGGGCAAGGTTTACAGGCGTCAGGGAAAGGCTCAACTGAGCTATGCTTACGTTAAAAGCGCCACTCAATTAGAGCCAGGCAACGTTCAGTGCTACCTCGCCCGAGCTAAAACCGATCAGGCCTGCCACCAATATGCCGCCGCCGCAGAAGCGTGCAGTAAGGCCATTACGCTCGCTCCCAATCTGGCGGAAGCGTACTATTATCTGGGTTTGAATCAATATCTAAGCGCGAACAGGGGTGTTGCTGCCAGCGCCGAAAAAAACCTGCGCCGCGCGCTGCAAATTGATGCAAAAACCGACGGCGCCAATAGAATTTTAAGCCATTTGCTCTGGCGCCAAAAACGCTACGGCGAAGCTGCTCAAATATTAGAGAATGCCATAAAAGCCTCTCCTACAAGCCTGTGGTACCGAACAGATCTGGCTAATATCTATCTGGCTCAGAACAAAACCGCACCAGCCAAAACTGTCTATAACGAAATCAAAAAAAACTTTCCGAAATCTGTTGAGCCCTATTTAGGCCTCGCTAAAATTGCCGGCGCTGAAGGGCGTTTCAGCGAGCAAGAAGCGCTGCTCAAGCAGGCAACGGTAGTCAGACCGACAAGTGAGCAAGCCTGGCTTGAATTGGCCGAATATTATTGCGCCGAGCGCAAAATGGAGGAAAGCTTGCGCTGCGCGCGAATTGCTTACGGCTTCAACTCACGCAGTGCCACCAATAGCAGTGCCTTAGCCATCGCCTTGATTAATGCCGACAAACCGAAAGAAGCAGAACCTTACCTGAAAAAGAGCGCAGAACTAGCCCAAAGCCCCGAACAGAAATTAAAAATTCAGGGAATTCTTGTGCGCCTTAATTTTCTCATCAGCAAAAACGAACAGGCCATGGCTCTGGCCAAAGAAATGTATTCGCAAGCTCCAGATAATGTCACCGCCATGTCAGCCTTGGCATGGGCGCTCATGTGTTTCAAAAAATACGACCAGGGTTTCGCGCTGCTGAAAGAGGCAAAAAAAGCATTTCCTGATGAAGTCGATCTTGATCTTGATTATTTAGCGGGATTATATAGCGCTGATCGCTTTAACGAAGCAAAAGTACTGGCAAGACAACTTCTGGCCAAGAACCCTAAAAAAACCGCTCCCTGGCTCTGTTTAATGGAAATTGCCAGAAAGACCCACAATAAAAAAGAAGCTGAAGAGGCCCTCAAACATCTGGAAACTCTTAAACTGAGCGCCAGTGAATCAATGGAAGTAGGCTTCGACGGACTCAATGCCGGAGCCGGCAATAAATCATTGCCGTCGTTGAAAAAGGCCCTGGAAGGCAGCCCGGAAAGCGCCGATCTGCTGCTTAACACCAGAGATCCGAAATTGCTGCCGATAACGAAATGATTTAGCGATCGTTCCAGCGCACCGTATTCAGTGCGCGATCAAGCAAGGGCAAGTAAGTGCCTAATAACTCAGCAGTGTCGGCTTGCAGCACAATTTCTTCGATGCGACAGGGCTCGCTTCCAGGAGCAGCGTCAAACAATATTGCCTGCGAATAATTAGTGCTGCCTTCAAACTGAAATTCATCAGGAGTGGCGCCGCTTCTGTGAAAAACTCCCGTCACCGTCAGCACACTGCGTTTATTTACTTGACCCACTGCCAGTTTCTGCAAATAAAAGAGCGCGCCGTGCAAGCCTTGTTTTTGATTGACCAGCTGATTATCGGAGGCACTTCCTAAAGCCTGTCCGAGATTTTTTAGCATGTTGCTCACTGCACTGGCGTCTTTTGTGTCGTCTTGATCAAACAAAACCTGAGGCGCCTGGCTCACCAAAACACGAAAAGCATCACCGGCGGCCTTAGGCGGCGGGCTACCGCGATAATAAATAATCAACTGCACAGGCGACGGCGTCTCATTTTTAAATTTGCGCGGATAATGAATCAGCCGCCAGTTGTCGCCCTTGCCGCCAAACTCTTGTTCGCCCTGCACGAATTCAGCCGGCAGAAGCATATCTTTAATTACGCCATTTTTTTTAAGCAGCATTGACCGATTACATTACTGCTGACGACGGGGCGGTGGCTTCATGAATATGTCTCCAGGCTTGCCGCCTGCTTCGGCACGGGCTTTTTCTGCGGCCCAAATTTGCAGCTCGCTCTGATATCTTTCTTCGGCAGCCTGAGCATCTTTCTCGGTCTGCTTGAGCAGATCTTTGCTTGGATCTTTGCTTGGATCTTCGGCTTTGTCTTTTTCTTTTTTCTGCTCTTCCAGCAGGCGACTTTGATAATCTGCTTGACTCTCGTTGGGGTTGCGGCCGCCGCCGGGGCGAATTTCGGTACGATCCGTCGGTTTCGGTTCGGCTTGGCCTTCTGCAGTTTTTGGTTTCCATTTCTCGGGATCTGTAGCTTTATCGATCACCGCACCAGATACGGAGCCAAGGTCAAATTTCTTGCCCCAGTTATTATCTAAATCAAATTTGCCGTTAGCATCAAGCTTAACGTTCATGGCATGGAGGCCGTGGCCGTTCTCACCACCACCGGGTAAGAATGGCGCGTTGACCATGATTTGACCCGATTGACCGGTCTTTTGCTGGAAGTCTCCCAACTTTTTAGCCAGATCTTCTGAGCTTGAAAAAGATGTGATGCGCATGTCTGGCGGATACCCTGCGCCTTTCGGCGGTATGCCATCGCCTACGGTTCCGGCATGAGCAAATACTGCACCAGGATTTCCGCCCATAGCTTTGTTCAAATGTGCCATTTGCCAGATATCAACACCAGGTGTGTCGGTAACAAATTTGTAGCTGCCGTCACCATTTTTGGCCATCAAAGCTTCATTCGTGTGAGTTTGTCCTGGCTTGGCGCCCAGTTGATCAGCGTGAGCCGCCATATAAACATAACTGGCTTCGCCCACTCCATTTGCCGAAGTTGGCTTGCCTTCTCGCTCAGCGCGAAGGTCGGCGACGGTTTGCCCGGCCAGGGCGTCATAAACATGACCGGCTAAGCCGCGTTGACCACCATCACCAGCTGTCTTAACGTTGAAATCTTGGCTTGACTCTCGATCGGGGGCGAAGCTGCGGGAGTCGACATTGACGATTCTTACCTTGCCGTCTTTTTCAGTAATTTCAGCAGAGCCTTTGTTCACCACCGAAGCAATTTGTTCAGCTACCTTCGCGGGGTCGCCGCCTTCAAGCCTTTGCTTCTGATTTGATTCAAGAGCGCAGGTCATGTGCTGACCCTGGTTTACATACTTATCTGGATCGGCTTCGCGTGCGGCCAGATCTTTGACGATGTTCTGACGATCGCGACTAGTGAGCGGATCGTCCTGGCCATTGGCGAGCTTGCCGTCGGGCCGTTTACCTGAGCCATCGAGAATATCGCTCATCGCTTTATTCATGCGCGACATCTGTTGCTCTGGTGTGCCTTCTAAAGCGCTATCAGCGCCTTTTTTGGTTTTTTCCAGGCGCGAAAGAGTATCGCGCGACAACTTAGTGGCATCTTCTTCGCTCATGCCGGCGCGCATCATGGTCTTTTTATAGTCTTCTAGAGCGCCTTCGGCTTTAGAACCAACTGGTTTATCTAAACCTTTATCGCTGCCATCGCTTTTAGCGTCGCCATTTTTGCCCGGCGCAAAATATTCGGTCATAGTTTTGTCGGAGGGCGGCGGATTCATACCCATGGCGCCGTCGGTAATAGGATTTGGAGGAGCAGTAGCATCTTTTGCCAGGGGCTTGAACGATTGCACCGCCTCATTGCGCGCAGCTTCGCCGACGACTGGTGCGTCTTTAACCTGTACTTTGTCGCTAGTTTGCTGTGTTTCAGCTGGTTTGGTATCTGTTGCCACTCTTCATGCCGCTTGCGTTATTTTCGCTACTAATTTATCTTACCCAGTCCACGCCTTCATTGTCGGGGGAAAGCCCCACTCTGTCTGTTCGCCAGGAAACAATATGGTTGCACAAATACAATTTAATGGCGCCAACGTGAATTTAACGTGACAGTAATCGGCAATTTGCAGCTGCGGGGAGTTTTTAATCAACTGGCAGCGCAGTTCAGGGGTGCTGTCTTTTGAATTCTTCCTGGTAGCCTGACAGAGATTTTCGCGCAAAAATCTCTGTCGGGCTACCAATAGAAAATTTAAAATCTCTGAAGCCCACCCAGGCTGCTACTCATGGCGCGATAAAGCTCCAGGGTCTGACCATAATATTTACCGGTCTGACCGAGATGCACCATGTTAAGCCGGTGCACAACCTTTTGCGAGGCCAAATTATCTACGTCAACCACTGCATAAATCTCACCCAGTGAAAGCTCCTCAAAGCCATAGCGCAAGGCGGCGGCCCCGGCCTCTGTGGCAAAACCGGCGCCCCAGGCCGACCGGCGCAAATGCCAGCCTACTTCCCAATCGTCTGTTGCCCGTTTTTCAGCATCGGGCAAGCGTTTGATCAAAATACTTCCCACAATCATGCCGTCATCTTTTTTGATCAACGCCATGACACCAAGGCCGTTTTCTACCGCGGCATAGCGCTCTAATCGCGCTTGCGTCACAGAGAGAGAAGCGTCGGCTTGACCCATATTGATAAAATGCGTCACCTCAGCGTCGCCGTAAATCAAAAAGGCTTGCGGCGCATCTTGAGCGGGCAAAAAAGGGCGAGCATAAAGGCGGGAAGTTTCAAAAACTGCAGCATTCATGCATATACTATAAACCAGTAGGTGTGACTATCGGTTTGCTGCCTTTTTGCCAGTCTACTGAATAATCGCCTTTGTTTTGCGTATCGATTGTAGAAGTGGTCCCCTGTCCTTTGGCATAACTAGTGCTGCCGTCATAGCCATAAGATTGGCCTGAGGCGGAATTGAAGTCTTTGCCGCTATTGCGAGTGCCTGTGCCGGTTTGAGCATTGTAGACATTATTGCTGTAGCCTGAAGCTGAGCCTCCCGCTACGCCTTGAGCGGCAAACTTACTGGCGCGACTCCAACTACCTGCTCGAAAAGCGGCGCCACGGTTATAGCCCACAGCAGCTGCTGCTCCGCTGCGACTATTAGCACTGCTCCGGCCGTAAGCGCCGGTTGCGCCATTAGCACCGCGAGCGCGGAATCCTCGAGCATCGCTCGCCGGAGCCAGGGCGCCCACCAGTATCAAAGCCAGTGAGGCCGCGACAACACATTCTTTCAAACTCAAATTCAATTGCAAATTATTCATGGTAATTCCTTCTGTGGAGTCTCTACCGATCTCTACGTCAGGAGCGCGCCAAAAGTTTCAGTTAAATGACTGAACCAAAATCTCATATCGGCCAGTGCAAAAAGAACTTTCACGAACTTTTCATGGAGTGGCAAGTAAGCTTCGCCTATCCCCACGGATGAGGCACTTACCAAATGGCAAAAATCGAGAATTTACTGCAGGCCATCGAATACGGCGACGGACAGACTGTGCGCGATTTTATGATCGCTTTTCCTTTTGAAACACAGCTTACAATCGCCCGCCGCTTGCAGACTCTCAATTTGCGCCACCGTGTCAATAAAGGAGACAGTTTAAGCGGCTTAGCGCCCACTATCTACGCTCAGTTTGAGATTATCGATAGCCCCAATGGCACTCAAGAATTGCTCACAGTGCGAGTAGTACAGAGCGGAGCCGCTGAAGATATTTACAGCGTGCAGCGCCACAGCGAAAGCGGCCGTTTACTCGTGCGTTATCACTGCCAGGCAAAAACCCGTCGCGCAGATGACCGACCAGTCTCACTTTCAAGAATCGAAGTTTTAAACTGCGCTCCCAGCGACAACAACTTCGCCTTTAACCCTGGCCCAGACGGTTTCGGAGTACTGACCGCCCTCAATATGGTGGGCTAAGCCATCATTTTTTTGGCTTCTTAGGAGTAGTATTGAGGGCGACAGCGGCGGCAATGAGCGTCTTGAAATCAGAAGCGCTGATCCATCTGCTTTTCCTTCTACTTGGAGTCTTAAGTCTAGCGCTGGCCGCGCGCGTAGCTGTACAATGGCTAATCACTACTAGAGCCTGAGGTTATTTTGGCAGATCAAACGTCTGAGCAGGCAGCTCCAGCGGCGCATGTAAAGGCTGAGAGCGTAGCCGTCATCGTTGGCCTCTGCGCGATATCTGCATCTACTTTATTAGTGGAAGTCTGCCTGACTAAATTTCTAGGCTGCAAAATCTTTCACCACCTTTCGTATGCTGTGCTCAGCATGGTCATTCTCAGTTTCGGCGCCTCGGGCGCCTTCGTTTATATGCTGCCGCGATTGTTTGCGTCTCATGGTCGTCAGGCCTGGAACTCCGCCTGGAAAGCCGCCGCACTTTATGCGATTTTTCTAGCCCTGGCCATTCCATTTTTCTGCTGGTTCCCCTGGGATCCATACATGCGCGACCTTGACGTGATGAAACGCTTCATGGCCCAGCCGATTTATTTTGCAACTTTTTCAATACCCATGTTTCTGGCCGGACTTTGTATTAGCCAGACTCTCTCCGCCAGCCGCCGCTCGGTGGCCCTGATTTATTTCTTCGACCTGTTGGCCGCTGCCTTCGGGGCCTCTCTGTGTCCCTGGGCGCTGGAGTGGGTAGGCGGTTATGGCACCATTGCCGTGGCCTGTCTGCTTGGTATTGCAGCTTCAGTGGCCTTTTTCATCGCCGCCAATCACGGCACTGATGCCGCTACTACTGCTGATGCCACTGCTACTGCCACTGCTAGTGCTGATGCCAACAATGGCACCAATCAATCAACAATCGGTAAAGCTGCGCCCTACTGGCTTGCCGCGCTGGGAGCAATTGTGGTGCTCATGGCTTACCCGCAATGGGCCATTAAAAATTGGGGCTTCGATATTCGCTCATCTAAAGACTGGGGCCAGATAGTCTTCGTCAACGATTTCGGCGGCATCCGCAGCACTCACTGGAATGCCATCGCCCGCGTAGACGTTTCCCAGACTAGCACCTCAAAAAACAGACAATATCGCTACGGTCTTTCACCAAAATCTTACGACCGCGACATTTACGGCCGCTACGTGCTTCTTGACGGCGGCGCCAACACCAGGCAGTTTAAGGTGGAAGGTAATATCGCCAGAGAAGATTATTTGGGAGAAGCACTCTGGGCCAGCCCATATGTGGCTCAAGGCAATTGTGACCGCAGCCTGGTAATCGGCGGCGGTGGTGGCATCGACATACTGATTGCCAAATTCTTCAAAACCAAAACGATTGATGTTGCCGAAGTAAATCCCTCGATTTTTAATTTGCTCACAGGCAAAGTAGACGACGGCGAACAAGCTTTTTCTCCCTGGCTGAAAAGCGACGCCGCCTCCACGGTCAATATCTTTCTCAGTGAAGCCAGACACTTCTGCACAACCAGGCCAGACAATACATACGACATCATTCAAGCCAGCGGTGTAGACACCCTTACCGCCATTACCACCGGCGGCATGTCGCTGGTGGAAAATTATCTCTACACGGCTGATGCCGTGCGCGATTACATGCGTGTGCTCAAACCAAAAGGAGTGGTTTCTCTCACTCACTGGCGAGATAAACCGCGCCAAACCGGCATTCGCATGTTCACTACTTATTTGACAGTACTGGACGAACTTGGTGTGCAAGAGCCGTGGAAACACGTGGTTGTAGTCGGCGGATTGGAATGGACAGATTCAATGTTGAAAAAGTCTCCCTTTACCAAAGACGAACTTAATCGCTTGCGCAATTGGGCCAAAGCTACCGGACAGGTAATGCTTTTTGATCCTGGCCACAAAGGCTCAAGCATCGAGCCAATTTACGATCAATTGGGATTTGCCACTGCAGCACAAAGGCCCGCTTTGATCGACGCGTATCCTGAGGCAATCTGGCCTGTAGTCGACGACAAACCTTACTTTTACCATCAAGTTAAAGCCGAAAATTTCTTGATGACATCACCCTGGGCATCGACTCCGGTGTCACTAATTGTCGCCACCTTATTCGGTGCACTGCTCCTTGTCTTTTTGCCTTTGATGCGTCGCGAAAACCGGATCATCGGCCTGCAGATAACACCTTTCATCATATTCTTTGCCCTTTGTGGCTTTGCCTTTTTACTTTACGAAACCACCATTATCCAGCTCTTCACAATTTTTGTCGGTGGGCCCACGTATTCACTATCGGTAGTGCTAGTCAGTGTTCTGTCCGGTTATGCGATCGGCAGTTTCATTTCTCAATATCTCAATTTAAATAGCCGCACCTTCATTATTTTAGGCGTGGGCCTGGCTGCCCTGATGCTGGCGCTCTGGGCTGGTGTGCCGGTTTTAACCAAGAACCTGCTCGCACTTGAACAACCGGCGCGCATCGCCATTTGTGCAATAGTCGCTTTGCTTTCTTCAGTTTGTACGGGCTTGCCCGTTTCGCTGGCCATGAATTGCTTACGCAAGCGTTTCGGCAGTGCCGTGGCCTGGATGTGGGCAGTCAATTCGGCGTTCAATGCACTGGGCGGCGTCGCATTTGTCAGCATTACTCTCACCACCGGAATTTCCAGCTGCCTCTTGATTGTGGCTGCGTTTTATCTGATGGCTAACCTGATACTGGCTCTCGCACTCAAGGGCGAACTTTAGAATCGTGATTGTGTTAATCGCGCCGTCGCCGGGCACTATAGCTCTGTAGATGAATGCAGCAGACGAAAACAACAATATAAGAGACTGGTTCATTATTGCAGTGATGATGGGCCTGGCATTCGCTCTGCGGGCTCCGCTCCTCAATATCGGCCTTACCATCGATGACGCTTGCAGCGCCTACGTAATTGAGGCCGGCAATTTCAGCGAACTGGTCAGTCGTATAAAAGAAGTGGAGATGAGCCCGCCGGTTTATTTTTCCATCTTAAAATTTTTCACCATGGCCCTGGGCATTAACTCTGTGGCCATGGCTCTGCCATCGTTGATTTTCAGCCTGCTCACCGTACCGGTAGTTTATCTGCTAGGCAAAGAAGCGTCGGGAGCTGATGCCGCCGGCAAAAGCGCTACTGGTTTACTGGCAGCATTCTTTGCCACCATCTCAATTTTGGCCATAGTTTACAGTCATGAAGCTCGCACCTATGCCGTCGCCGGATTTCTTACGGCTGCGGCATTGACGCTCTACATGCGCTTCTTAAACGGCAAAACCAGTCTCGGGGCGCAATTGATACTGGCCCTCACTTGCTCTCTGTTGCTGATGACGCACTACATCTCGGTTTTATACATCGGCATCATGGGGTTGGTGGCCATCTTTTATCGCCAGCAGTCGGGCAACAAATCTCTTTATGCCATTCCGGCTCTGGCAACACCATTCATTCCGCTGCTGGCCTGGTGGCCGGTGCTTAATTATCACCGTAGTGTCGGCACTCCCTGGGCGGACGTGACGCCCCCGGGCCAGTTTTTTACTGTTTTTGCCAGTAACCTCAGCGCCACACTGCCACTACCTGTAGTAGCAGGCTATTTGCTTGTCACATTACTTTGCCCAACAGCGCTGGCCCTGACAATTTTAATGAGACCAAAGCAGCTGTGGCAATCTGTGAGAAACGTTGTCGGCGATGGTCGGATTGTTACCCTTGCGGCCTGCCTGGCGGCCTCATGCTCTTTATTTGGCTACATTACGCCTTACATTTTTGGTTACGTGCGCTACATGACACCGGTGGCTTGCACATCATGGGTGCTTCTGGCCTTATTTGCCACTGCCTTATTGCGCCCACACATTGGAGCCAATGCCAATCAGAAAAAACTGAAGTTAGTCAAAGTAAGTCTATTAATCTGGCTCCTGGCTATGGTGGCGATGACCGCTTTAGAAACTAAAGCACGAGCCTGCGAGGACTGCTCGGGGTTAAGGGTTTTGGCACGCGACATCAGCGCTGGGAAATTCGGCAAATCGGCATTTATCACCGCCCCTGACTTTGTGGGCATTATCCTTGTCTATTACTTGAAGCATGAGTGTGGACAAACCGTGCTACCGGAGTTACTTGGTTTCGCCGATCCCTATTCAGGCTCACTGCCTCCCAGGCACGAGAAGCGCGCCTCCTGGTGGCACGATCCCGCTATTTGGACCGTTTATGCCGGCAAGCTGGCCAAATTTAAAGAACAAGGATTTGAAAAAATAGTGCTCATTCGCGACACCTACAAACCAAATTCAATCAAAATGCCCACCGGCGAAGTGACTGATAAGCTTGAAAAATTCTTGCAGCAGAAATTACAAAAAATTGGAGCGACAAAGTTGTATCCCGGCAGGGCAAGTTCATATGAGGTGAGCGAATATTCCTTCACTCCGCAAGCGACGGTAGAAAACAAAAATGCCCAGTGAAAAACTGGAAAGTCTTGAGCCAAAATTCTCCATTGTCACAACTTGCTACAACGAGCAAGACAATGTAGAGAACATGATTACCAATTTGCTGAGCCGCTTTCGCACAAGTTTTCCTGGCGACGCATTTGAATTGGTGGTTGTACTCAACGGCTGCCTTGATCGAACACCAGCCATGGCACAAGCATTGGCTGCTACAAACCACGAGCTTGTGCTCGTTAGCCTGGCAGAAAATCACGGCTATGGCGCCGGTATCAGAGCAGGCCTGGAGGCCGCACGAGGCGAGCTGGTTGGTTACATCGATGGAGATGAGCAAATCTCGGCCGAGGATGTCGTCAAAGTCTTTAATGCTGCCAAAATTTCCACTGCTGAAATTGTCAAAGTTGTGAGAGTCAAACGTGAAGATGGTTTTAAACGTCTGGTAATAACTACGGGATACAACATTTTATTCAAAATATTTTTTGGCACTATTTGCAATGACATTAATGGAAAGCCTAAAATTTTAAGACGCACAGCGCTGCGTCGCCTTGGCTTGACCAGCAACGACTGGTTCATTGACGCTGAGATGATGCTGGCAGCTCGAAACTTAGGGTTTTCTATCGAAGAGGTACCCGTTGTTTTCAAACAGCGTGCTGGCGGTCAGTCGAACGTACGCATGTCTACAATTTTTGAATTTCTTGGCAATATGTTTGCCATGCGCAAACGATTACGTCGAAGTTTATCTTCGAAAAGCTCTTCGGAGTAATTTGTGTAATAACGAGGGGGGTCAAATGCTTTTGGCTCTCCAGCCGGCGGATGGGGCAGGCATTTATTTACGTTGATTTGGACGGGGGGATTTTCCATTGTTTTCCTGACAAAAATGGGGAGTCGAAACTGTCAGATTTACAGCCAAAAATCCCCGCATTCATTTATCACTAAAAAAACAATCAAACCAATCCAACCAAATGCTCGAACAAAAAGCAGAAAAATTTCGAACTTTTTCCAAGAAAATTCGTATTACCCAGAACTACTTTCCAGACTTGTTGAAGAAGGTTCTCTGATTCGCATCGCCAACGGCATGTTTGTCTGTGCACTAACAAAAAATGCAAATTATTCAGATCTGGAAATAGCGACTCTTAAGGCTTCCTCGTTCGGAAAACGAATCCATCAACATGGCGCAGATGCCGCCGCAAGCCTGGGGCTTGAAGTTGAAAAGAAAGAGGAACAACAAGAAGAACCCAGTTTTATTGTTTCTGGCTGCACAAGCAAGTTTCGTATAGCCGAAGGCATGCGATTCATCAATCTCCGCACAGCATGCGCAAAAAAAATGTTTATTGAAAATAATCTGGTCGGCAAGGTTGTTCGCGCTCTCTGGCACTTTGGCGAAGGCAAGGTCGCAAGAGGCACACTAGCCAGAGCTCTTGCGATTTTGAAGCGCGAAGATTGTCGAATGATTATGAATTCATGCGCCTGGATGCCCTACTGGCTTTCAGACATGTTTATCGAAGTTTTCCAGAATAGATTTGGCCCAGATTTTAGACCACCACAAATGTCGGCAGGTTGAGAGTGATAACGGCAGCAATTTCTGGTAAAAGAGTCTATAGCGTGAGAAACATGCGCTTTAGATTAAAAGAGCAAAAAGAGTAAGAAACAATCAGTAATTATCAAAACACAAAAGTCTTAATTACTGGCGGCACAGGCTTTCTTGGCAGGCACCTTGCTAGCCAGCTAAGGCACCAACGTGCTCAGGTCTATTGCAGCGACCACCGCATTAATTCAAATGTGCAGCCGGCCGACGACAATAATAAAACCATTGCACTCGACGTCAGTGATGCCGAGCAGGTTTTATCGGTCTTAAAAGCGGTGAGACCGCAAATAATTTTTCACCTGGCGGCACTGCCGGCCGGCGACCGCAGTGCCGCCAGATTGCCTGAGCAAGTGCGCGTTACATTTGGTGGCACGGTTAATCTTGCCCAAGCAATGCTGCAACTTGAACAGCCGCCACTTCTGGTGCACGTCGGTTCGTCCGAAGAATACGGCGGTGGCGAAATTCCGTTCAAGGAAGATCAAGTGTTGACGCCAATATCGCCTTATTCTGCGGCAAAAGCGTCCTGTTCGCAATTTTTGATCGCCGCTCATCAAGCTTTCAACTTGCCGGTCATTATCACCAGACCATCGGTTGTTTATGGTCCAGGACAAGCCAGCGGCATGGTCATTCCCTATTTGTTCAATAGCTACTTAAGTGGCAAAACCCCGGCGCTCAGCCCCGGAGAGCAAACACGAGACTTTGTTTATATCGATGATTGCATTGACGCTCTTGCCACCCTTGGTCTGCGCCCCGATCTGGCAGGACACATTTTCAACCTGGGTTCATCGACGGAAAGCAAACTCAAAGACATTGCTGAAAAAATTGCAGCACTTTGTGAATATGCAGGCGCCACGGGCATAGGGGCCAGCGATTATCGCAAAGCGGAAGTGATGCGTCATAAAGAATGTTGCCTCAAAGCCCGCGATTATTTCGGCTGGGAGGCAAAAGTTGATATCGAGAGCGGTCTGAGCAAAACATTTCAATGGTGGCAAGCGGAAAAAGCGCAAGCAAAAGTGTCGAGCCAAGCAAATGTCCAGTGAGAGCGAAGAAAGAGCACCCTTACTAAAATGGCGTGGGCTGGTGCGTTGCTTCGATGCCGGCAACGTTGCCGTGATTGCCTGCATAGCGATTGTTTTTTTAACCGCACAGGGCACTGTGTGGGCAAAAAACGAATTTGAGGGCATGCGTGCAAAAAGCTACATGCTCTTTCTCGATTTCAGCAAATATTATATCTGCGGGAAAATGGCTTCTGGAGACGATTATGTACGGGCAAATGTTTACGATGCCAATCTGCAGCAAAAATATTTGACTGAATATTCCCTCACTGATGCAAAAAAGCCAATCGAATACATTGCCTACCCGCCCATCAATTTTCCATTGATGAAGCCGCTGGCGCTGTTGCCTATGAGCCAGGCCTTTCATATCTACTGGACTCTTGGCTTAGCTTTCTCCATAGGCGCTACCTGGCTGCTTTCGCGCCAGAGTATTTTTTTTCGTGGCCCTCTCAATTTCCTCACCTTATGGCTGGCTATTTTCGCCTCCATTCCCATGTTTCGCGCTTATGCTCTTGGTCAATTCAGTCTCTACCTTTTAGGTTTGATAGCACTCTATTTTTATTTCTTTCTGCGCCAGAGCAAAAAACTTGACTGGTCTGCAGGAGCAACACTCGCTCTGACAGCCATAAAGCCGCAATACTGCATTTTTCTTGCTATCCCGGCACTGGCAACTTTTCGCTGGCGTATTCTGATTGCCGCCGCCGCTGGTGAAGCTGTTTTGCTGGCTCTGGCAGCGGCTACGGTGGGCATAAAGAACATTATTGATTTTCCCAAAATTGTCTTATTTGCCGATCAAACTTCACTTTACAGTGGTGTTTTTCCTGAGCAAATGGTTAATTTGCGTGCCATATTCTGTTTGTTCACAGCACCGCATCTGGCAATGAAAATCGCATCGGCTCTCGGTCTTGCCGCAATGGTGGCACTGGCCTGGCTCTGGTACAAGCACGGCCGAAAGCGCTCCGACCTCATGGCACGGCTGGTGGCACTGACTGTTTGCGTATGTCTCACCACCAGTCCACATACCAACGTTTACGATTGCATTCTTCTCTGCATCCCGGCTCTGCTGACTATGCCGTCGAGCTTCTCCGCCAGTCTCTATAGCCGTTTTCGTTCTCTCGAAACAAAAAAACATTTCTGGCCTGAAGAATTGTTGACCCTGACCTTGCTGCTCTATGCGCCGGTGGGCTGGCTTATATTTCTTCTGGCCCCTGGCAAAAATATCATCGGCGAAGCGTCAATTACTTTGCCATTTGCTTTTATCAACATGCTCTTATGTGCTCTGCAATGCGTTTGTTTGCGTCACGAATCAAGCGCTGCTGCAAGCAGAAGCACTGTACCAAAGACTGCTTGATCTAAACGCCTGAAGTAGTGTTCTCGATGGTCAGTGCATTACCGACAGTGGTGCCGGTGCGGGCGATTTTACCGGCGGGCAACTCCAGACATTGACTGGCATTACTAAAATTTTTCGACATTTTTCCGGGCAGAATGTTTTCCACTAAACCAACAACAGTGTTGTGCTTGTCGAGAAAAACGCAATCGATAGCGTACTTCATGCCAAACATATGAATGCTGCTGCAAGGAGAAATTAGCAGGCCGTCACCATCTGACAGCGCCGAAGTACCAAGCAGGCCTTTCAGCCTGGTCATAAATGTCTTCGCATAACGTACACGTTCGGCCATTACTGTATTTTTCGTTTTATTGACGTATCTAATCACTTCTAACAGACTTATTTCGTGCCGGCCATAATCGGTCCGACAGCATTCAAGATTGTGACTACGGCTGGTCCAAGCATGGGGCAGAGAATCAGAGGCATAACGAAGATCATGATTACCGGAACCATTTTGACCGGCACTTTACCGGCTTCTTCTTCTTTCTTACGCTTCAGTCTGTCTCTAAGTGCTGAGGCTTGTTGACGCAGCGGATATGACATGTCGGCACCTTTTGCTTCTGCAGCAATCAGGGCTGATGCCATGTTAATCAGCTCGTCTACGCCGCATCTCTCGCCCATTTCGCGCAAAGCGTGAGGAACGGATTTAGCGAATACTTTTACGTCTGAAATTAGCTGTTGAAGTTCGACGCTTAAAATTGGGCAAGACATGTGCACTTCTTTTGATACTTTGTCGATCGCCAGCATCATACCAAGACCGGCTTGGGCACATACAATCATCAAATCGATGATGATCGGCAGCTCTTTCAGAACTTGATCTTGACGCTGTTTAACGCGGCTGGCGAGAAAGAAGTTAGGCAAAATCCAGGTAGGGATTGCACCAATTAGTCCGCCCAGTAACATAATTGGATTAGTGGTGGCAGCCAGGAAAGTCATCACCAAAACCGTGCCGACCAGTATCACTTTAACGCCGATGAAGATCGCCATGTGGTGAGGTGTACGATAGTTGGCCATGTTGAGCAGTTGTACTGTTCGTTTGTCGGCGAGGGCCGGCATCAATGAGAGTGAGAACTGACCGACAAATTCGGCCAATTTCAAAATTATCGAATCTTTTGGCTTTTCAGCAGCGCTGTCTTCTTTTTCTTTGCGCGGACGGATACGCACGCCATAGTTGTCGACATATGTGCCGAACACCGGTCTGAGCACCAGTACGCAGCTCGCCACTACACAGGTGAAAACTAGTACGGCTAGAACAGGCATTGGCATAATAAAAGCGTCCTTGAAAAACTTGGGCTTGAAACGAGCGAAATTTTAGACTGTGACAGGAGGGGAAAAAATCGAACAAACTAAACTTCGAAGGTCACCATTTTTTGCAAAATGTAGAAACCCATCAGCTCCCAGATGACAAGACCTACCATTACCAGTCTAGCAACTGGATGGTTCAAAAAGGGAGTCATATAGGCCGGTGTCAAGAAATAAGTTCCGACAGTGATCAAATATGGCAAGCAGCCGATGAAGGAAGCGGTCGCTTTACCCTGCGAAGTTAAGGCGTTTAAGAAGTCGCGTAGTTTGAATCTTTCACGGATGGCATCGGCGATAGTGGCAACCACGTCGGCCAGGTTTCCGCCCACGTCCTGCGAGATGAAAATGGCTTGAGTCAACAGTTTAAAGTCGGGAGCCTTAATACGGTAAGACATTTCAACCATAACGTCTCTGAACGGTTTACCCAGCTGCAGTGAAATCAGACCACGCTTGAACTCGCCACGAATTGGGTCGGGGCCTGTGTCTGAGATAACTTTGAATACTTCCATAACCGGTGAACCGGCTCGTAGCGCCGATACCATGGTTTCTAGAATTTGCGGCAGTTGTTCGGTCATTCTTGCCTGTCGCTTTTTCGCTGCTTCGCCCAGATAATAGACAAAGCCGGCTGCACCAATCGGAAGGCCAACGAAGAAACCAACCGGTGACAGTTCAGGCATACCGCCGAGTATGAAACCAATGGCGAACAAAATACCGGCACCTATAGCCGAACAGATCCAGTAAGTCTTCATCTTGTCGTATTCGGCTTCTTTACCGGCTTGAGCTAACAAGCGTGAAAGGTAGTCGGCGCGCTGGGTGACGAAGATGCTTTCAGGATCGGCCTTATCATGCAGCTTTTCGGCCATGCGGCGCGAATGCTTGGCCAGACGTGAGAGCTGATCGACGCTGTTGCGGCGAAGAAGCGTCATCAGAAGTAGTCCGACGAGGATTATTGATCCGCACAATAGTATTGGGTTCATCTTTTCCGTACTCTGCTTTTCTAACTGCTGAACTTTCAAAGTTTAAAAAGGACTGCCCGCATTTTTCAATGAGAGCAGTCCTTGCGTATCTTGGTTTATCTAAGCCACTCGAGCTTGAAGGGAACCGCTTCCTGTTCCAATTGCTCCAGAAATTTGGGTGGTAGACCAGATCCCATGTGTCGGCATTTGAAGAAGCCTCGAGCGTCGCGGCCTTCACGTTCTAGAGTGAACATGGAGGAAATAGCGATGGTGTCGCCTTCCATACCGGTTATCTCAGCAATTTCAGTTACTCGTCTTGTACCGTCTTCCAGACGTGAAATCTGCACGATTACTTGAATCGCAGATGCGATCAGTTCTCGAGCAGCTTTTTGAGGCATTTCCATACCGCACATCAGAATCATGTTTTCCAGACGCTTGGTGCAGTCACGAGGATTGTTCGAGTGAATCGTAGTCATGGAGCCGGAGTGACCGGTGTTCATGGCCTGCAACATGTCGAATGCTTCTTCTCCGCGACATTCTCCCAGAATGATTCGGTCTGGTCTCATACGCAGACAGTTGATAACAATCATCCGTTGTGTGATTTGACCGCGCCCTTCCGTGTTTGCTGGACGGGTTTCCATGCGCACCCAGTGTTCGTGTTGCAAACGCAGTTCAGCTGCGTCTTCGATGGTGATGATGCGTTCTCTCGGGTTGATGTGCGCCGACAAAGCATTGAGCAGAGTTGTTTTGCCTGAACCTGTACCACCGGAGATGATCAAGTTAATCCGGCCTTTAACGCAGGCCTTCAGAACCTCGGCCATTTGCACGCTCATTGAGCCCTTCTCGCACAATTGGCCGAGGGACATAATTGACGTACCGAAACATCGGATCGTGATCGTTGGACCGTCAATCGATACCGGCGGAATGGTGGCGTTTACCCGTGAACCGTTTGGCAGACGGGCGTCAACCATGGGTGAGTTTTCATCAAGTCTTCTGCCCAGGGGCTGAATAATCTTGTCGATTGTCTGTCTCAAGTGTCTGTCGTTTTCAAAAACAACTGCTGTTTTTTCCAGACGACCGTGACGCTCTACATAGATTGAACCAATACCGTTGACGCAAATGTCGCCAACGCTGGGGTCACGTAGAAGCGGACCAAGTGGGCCAAAACCGAACACTTCATCCAGTACGTTCTGTAGCAAAATGCCCTTTTCCATCATGGTTAATGGAGCTGGGTCTGAGTTTACGATTTCTCTAATGCGAGCTCTAACTTGAGCCTGTGTATCTTCTGAAATATTGGTCAAACGGGATGTGTCTAATTCTCTACGCAATTGTTCAATGATGAACTTCTCTCGTTCGCGAATCAGTTGCTGGTTAGCAGAGAATTTGCCGCCCATATCAGCCGGGCCCGAGTCACCGCCGCCACCGCCATGACCGCCACTACCATACTCATCTTTTGCGTCAATTTTGTCGATATCGGCGCGCGTTGGGCCTTCAGTAGCAGGAACTCCGCCACCACCCGGCCGTGCTTGTGACATACCGGTATTCGGCGCTGCGCCAGCCGGTTTGGCCATGCCGCTCTGCCCTGGAGCCGGTCCGGAACCTGGTCTGGCTCCTACACCCGTGCCCTGAGCTCCACCTTGTAGACCCGTATTCTGCTGCTGAGCAGGCACCACTTCTGATGCCTGCCTCTGCCGGACTAACTGTCCCATTAGTGAAGATGTGGGTCGTGCCGGTAAGTTTTGATCCTTTCTTTCGTCACCCATTTAGAAGCCCACCTTATTTATTTTTTCTTGCCGAAGATCGCCGGTAGTTTGAATCCCTGCTTCTCGCCTTCGTTTTTCTGAGTCAACAGAAGTTGCTCACCACCAGCCAGTCTTCTGGCTAATGAGTCGAGAGCTTTACCCAGTGGAGTATGTGCAGGAGCGATCTGACCCTGGTTATTAACCCACTTAGCAGTCTTAGTATCGTTAGGTATTTCATGGAAAACAGGATAGTTCAAGTTGGCACGACATTCGCTAAGAACGTCTTGGGGCAACCATTCTGATCTGTTGACCGTGAGCAGGAGTTTCTCCTGGTTGTAGTGAGCCTTGAACGTATCGAGGCACTTGCGAGCATTCAAAATGGCGGCCCAGTTGTACTCGGTAATAACGAGTACGTGGTCGGCCAGGTCGAGAGTCGCGATAGCGCGTTCATCGAGCAAGTTTTTGGGCAGGTCTACAACTGTGAAACGGAATTCTTGTTTCGAGGTATAGAGGATTTCCTGCACCTGCGCAGCATAGATGTCACCGATATCTTCAAGTTCCGGTGGAGCTGCGAGGATGCTCAACTTATCGTCGTACCGTGTCATCAGGTTACGCAGATAAGTAGCGTCGAAGTTTGTGTGTGAAAAGTCGATGGTGCTCAAACTGAACGAAGGCTCTAGGTTGAGGTAATGCGAAACCATACCAAATTGCAAGTCGAGGTCGACGATGCAGGTCTCACCATATTTACCGAGATAACCAGCCAGGTTCGTACAGATGGTGGTGGCACCGATACCACCGGTGGGGCTGAAGATGCCGATTACTTTACCGGCAGCAGTAGAGACAGATTCAGATTGATGCTTCAACTGAATTGATTGAACGGCGGCTGGAAGGTCAGTACGCCAGCGCTCTGCATCAAGGAAGTCAGAAGCCCCGAGTCGATACGCAGTGCGGATCAACTCAGGGTCTGGTACTTCATAGCTAACGAAGAAGTAGAGTTGCGGGAATGTTTCCCGCAACTCTGCCAACAACGAAAGTCCGCGCACGGGGGCTGGACTGAGCTCAATCCACACCAATTTTGGGTGTAAGCTGCCGATTTGTTCGCGCGCCATACTTCCAGAGACGGTCGAGACCAGAGCCAACGATGGTTGACTGTGAATCAGATCTTCAATGGTTTGGCGTTTGTCCAAACCTGCATCACATACGAGCAGTGTGGTCAGTTTCATAGCTTCAGCTTTCTCCCTTTGCCGACAGCCCTAACTAGGTTTTACCCAATAGCTTAGCTTTATCCATATGTACTTTGTACGTTTTATGTATCTTCCACTATGTACACAGCGAAATTACGATTTTGGAACGGAAAGAACGTCTTTCTTACTACCGGACCAGATCTCAATTTCGTGCAATGGTGGAGGCGGTGGTGCCGCGTTAGGCATCATACCAGGGCCACCCATAGACATCGGACCTGCATCAGGAGCTCCGGGCAGTGGGGGTGGAGGCAAGGCGGATGGTGGTGGCAAGGACGAAAGATCAGACTTCGGAGCTGGTGGCTTAACGAAGAGCGAAGTAACGTCAACAGTTGCAACCGGTTGGTGATCTTTGTCGTTTCTCAAGGTCAAATAGAGCTTGGAAGCGGTGATCGATCTGATCAGCTTGTTAGCATCTTCAGGCGACAGTGAGACAGTGACTGAGCTAGCCGGTACAGCAGCGGTGCCGCCTGGAGCTTTCTGGTACATCTGGCCTACTGCGATAACTTCAACGTCAGAAAGGATTGGAGCTACTTTAGTATCACCAGCCGATCCAACCATGGCGATTACATCGACGTGGCTTTCAGGGGTAACGAAACCAGCAACACCAGAGTTACTGTCAACCGCAAAGGTAACAGCTCTCATGCCTTCTTTCAGTCTAGCTTCGAATCCTAGCGAAATCCCTTGCGGGGCAAGGTCATGCTGAGAAACGATTTGTCCGGTCTGGATGCCGTATTTGGCAACGCGACCAGCAGCGAGTGAAGCAGAGGTAAGGGCGTCTTGCGGGATTTTGGCCTGCTCGATTTCCTTTTCTTCTAGAGCTTCAACTGGAATGGTAGAACCTTCGGGAATGTCCTTAATGGCATAAACCACTTTGCCCTTAGCGCTCATTTTAGCGATCAGGTCTGACTCTTTTGCCTTCAGAGCTTGCTCATTAGCAGTCTGGTTGCTTGTAACCATCATGGTAATAAGCACAGCCAAACCGATAATGAGCACCAGCATTAAAGCTGGAGGCATTCGAGATAACTGTAGAAACAAACTTCGTAATGGGTTCATTACGGATCTCCTATTCTTTCTGGTGAGAAAGATTAACCACTTACTATTAACGCACATCAGCCAAACAAGGACAACGCCTGCCCTTGCCCGCACCCAAAAATTTTGTACCCTTGGAAGCGGTAATTTAACCTTCGAAGTTTACAGGTATGCAATCCGCTTGGTTTCCGGCAAGGGCGCCAAACCGCGCAAGTGTCAAGTTTTGTATTATCCTGACATCAGTCAGGATCACATGACAGCCTGCTCGAACGGGTTACTGATAATCAGCGGCTTTCGTGATTTTTTTTTACACGCACTTAATAAGATCAATCAGACCTAGTCCCAATGAGCGTCTGGTAAAAACGGCTTAAACAGCTGGTTTCAATTTATTCGGAAGCTCAAGCTAGATAAAAATTCGCACCATGTCACGAGCTTGAGCGTAAAATATACATTCCAGGCGGCTCTTCCAAGCAGAACCAGAGCATTGAATTGTCAAGACGATGCCGAGTTGGCAGCGCTGGCCAGCTCGTTCAACTGACTGGCTACGGCTCTGAAAGCACTGGAAAGTGCCGGCAACAACGAACCGCTGGTGAAGCCGAAAGTGAGGGCTACAAGGAGCGAGACAAAAGCAAGTATGGCGCCATATTCGGTGATACCCTGCGCTTCTTCGTCGCTAAAAAATCTCTTGAGAACATCAACACAAGATTTGAATTTTGAAAAATACACAGTCGCCCCCCCGACGCATGGTGCACGCCTCCTGCAACATCGACTCGTATTCGTATTTCCAATACGCGCTCGCCGAATGCGTGTCGCAGACTAAATTCTCTCGATCTACTAAAAATTGTCGGAGCAAGCCAGCTGAGGCGATGCCTCTTTTCAATCACTCGGTTGTCATGATTTTCAAAAGAAAAACGGTGGCAGATGAAAACCACCTGCCACCGTTTTTCAAGATCACTGATTGACACTGCCTCTCATGAAGATCAGCGGCGTCGCACTAAACCGTAACGAGTTACGATGAAGCTGATGCAGCGGCGCTTGACAAGGCGTTCAGCTGGCTAACCACAGCGCTGAACGCTTTGGAAATCGCAGATGACAATGCACCTTGAGTGATTGAGAACACAACAGCTACAAGGATGGCAACGAAGGCCAAGATGGCGCCATATTCTGTAATACCCTGTCCTGACTCGTCAGAAATGAACTTGTTAATTGTTTCGCTCATGCGTAACCTCCTGCAACGGATTCGAAGAATACATATTACACGCAGAATCCTTTGATAGATTCATTGCCTGTAATACAAAACTCTGAAAACGTAAAACTGATTGACTTAGTAACTCTAACAAAGAAAAAAAGAAATCGACTTATTCTATAAAACGACCTCCGAATAGGTTTTACCCACTACTCCAGTTATCTAACACCCGACCAGGAATAGGAATCTGTGTCGCCGCCTGCCCTCAAGGGCTCTTGGCATCACCAACTCTTCGATCTTAGCGTGACATCTCAAAGCTGCCTAGTGCAGACTCTGGATATTTCTGTATCGCACAATACATTTCGGCTAAAAATCTCTAAAATCGTGCACCTGTCATCCCTCAATTATTAAGAGATTGTTTACATAATCTTCACGGCCTAGGCCATTGCCCGCCAAATCATTGATACGGGCCTACAATAGTTTGAGAGACTTATTTTAAAGCAGGTATCAACCGATTGGCCGCTCTCACTCAAGGTGAAATCACAACAGCGCGAGCTAAAGCTCTTTCGTTTTTGAGTGGCAACCAGGCCGGCCCTGCCCAGGATGCTGGCGCTGCCAGCGGCTGGTTCCCTTATAAACCAGGTGGTCAAGCATCACTAGAAGCTACAGCCTGGGCTGCGCTTGCCCTTAGAGAGCAAAAAGACAGAGCAAAATCGGCCGCTTTCTTTATAGTAGGTAGCCAGAACAAAGACGGCGGAGATTCAACCGAACCAGGTGCCGGACGGTCCGACTGGAATTCAGGGCCGGCCATGCTCAGCTTGCGCCTGCTCAGCGCCCAAAATGACGAGCTCGCCAATCACCCTGATGTAAAAAGATCGATCAAAAAAGGGCTGGTGCATTTATTAGACAGCCGCACCGAGTTTTACGGCGCCGTAGGACGATTGATTTTGCTTCTCTATAAAGGTCCCGGCGCTCTCGCGTATGCCCGCGGCTGGCCCTGGCACCCCGGCTGTTTTCACTGGATCGAGCCTACCGCCTACTGCTTAATGGCTCTAAAGTTTCCTCAGGTGCCTGATGTCGAACTTTACGACCGCGTCATTGTTTTCGCCAACGAGTTCATCACCAAAAACGTTTGCGTCGATGGTGGTTGGAATCACGGCAATGCCCGCACTCTGGGTTCGGATTTGCCTTCTTACCGGTTGACCACAGCTGAAGCACTACTGGCATTGCAAGATTTGCGAGAGACAGCCACTGTGCAAGGGGCCGTGAGATATTTGCATGGCTTGGCCGGTGAAGACAGCTCAAGCCTTTCTCTAGCATATTCGGCCCTGGCACTCTCTGCATACGATGTCAGCGTTGATAAAGAACTTTCCTATTTACTCAAACGCCAGGCCCCTGATGGCAGCTTCAATAACGCCATCGTGCAAACAGCAGTAGCGGCCCTGGCCCTGGAGGCGAAACTAAAACCAGAGCGGCACATTCTCAGAAAATCAGGAAGCAAATCGTGAGCGACGCAGACGATATGAATAGACGTGACTTTCTAAAAGTCGCCGCAGCAACCACGGCAGCTGCTACCGCCGCTGGTGCCATGGAAGGTTGCACCGCCAGAAAAGAGGGCATCAAAACCTTCGATCAAGAAGCGACGGCAGCTCAGAAAGCCAGACGCAAACAGGGCCGATCGCAGGTAGGTCTGTTGGCTTGTGAAAATTATGATCAGGATATTTTCGAAACCATCAAGCCGCATTTGTCAGGTTTGAAGCTGCCCGACTTGAAAAACAAAGCCGTGGTATTGAAACCAAATATGGTGGAATACCGAGAGGGCAAACCGGTGACAACCAATCCGGCAGTGCTGATCGCCGCCATAAAATTGGCCCGCCATTTAGGTGCGGCAAAAGTGACTGTAGCAGAGGGTCCGGGCCATATGCGCGACACCGAATATTTGCTCGACTCTACCGGATTAGGCAAGGCCTGCAAAGATATGGAAGTGCCTTTTATCGATCTAAACCTTGATGATATTGTCGAGCTCGATAATCATGGCGGCTTCACCAAACTCGATAATTTTTTCTTGCCTAAAACAATCGTAGAAGCCGACGCCGTTATCAGCGTGCCCAAGCTCAAAACCCATCACTGGGTGGGCATGACTTGCAGCATGAAAAATCTCTTTGGAGTGGTGCCGGGACGCAAATATGGCTGGCCCAAAAATTTGCTGCATATTCGCGGCATTCCTCAGTCAATTCTTGATTTGCAATATCTGGTCAAACCAGCTTTTGCTTTCGTCGATGCCATCACCACCATGGAAGGTGACGGCCCCATCAATGGCACAGCCAAGCAGATGGGCTATATCGCGGTCGGCCTCGACCTTGCCGCAGTAGATGCAACCTGCGCCCGCCTGATGAAAATCGATCCGCACGAACTCGATTATATAAAAATGGCCGGCGTAGTTGTGGGCAATATCGAAGAAGCCGATATCGATGTGGTCGGACCGATTGTAGCGACCATCGCCCAGGCTTATCAGATGCCGGTCACTTTTACAGCCGGCAATAAAGAATTGCTCAAACAAGCCGGCCAGCAAGGCAGCTAAGAATGACTAACTTGAGCGCAAAATTTGCTCACTGGTTGTATTTACCCGGCGGTTTCACTGCAGTGATTTCGCGGCTAACCGGTTTACTAGCCCTCTTGATTGGGCCAATTATTTGGTTCTGGACCCACGCCGGCAGTGGTGGCATTTACCCCATGCCATATAACGTTCCCACCTGGTTGGTGCACTGGCACCTGCTGGAGGTGCCACTACCACCGGAGCCGGTTAACGTCGTGCTTTTCGCCCTCTACGTGATGTCGTCCCTGGCACTGCTGGCTGGAGTACGGATGCGGGCCCTGTACTTGTTCATGGCAGCAATGATTGTTTATTATTGCTCACGCGAATGGCTGATTGCCTGCTTTCACTGGATTATTCTCACTTTTTGTTTCTTGCTGGCTCTTGCCTTAGATAAGCCGGAGAAAGCCCGAACTTCAAGCCGTCGCTTGATTCAAGTGGCTATTGTCAGCTGCTATCTCTTTGGCGTACTGCAAAAATTGACCTACCCCGATTTCTGGCAGGGTTATAGTTTTTCGTCTTTCTTTTCAGACGGTTTTGCAGCCAACGGAATTTTTAAACCATTATTTGCTGCCGCTAAAATGCCTATCCCAGCCTGGGCTGCCTTTTCGTGGATGATACTGGTTGTAGAAACATTCTTGGGCCTCGGGCTCTGCTTCGCCAGAACGAGATTGGCTACGGCCATAATCGGTGTACTTTTTCACGGAGGCATTATGCTCACCATGGAACCGATTATCGGAATTTTCACTCTGGTAATGTGGACCGGCTATCTGGCATTTTTCGATAAGCCCTTGAAAAGTGTTGAAGAAGCACCGTCCGCAAATATCTCTGAGCCAGGTCAGGCACCGGTACTAAATATGGTGCTGTGCGCCGCGCTAATTGCTTTAATGCTGCTCATGCCCCTGCGCATTTATTTACCAGGAGGCCCGGCCAATGACGTGCTGACGCTATTTGATCGCACTCCCTGGACTTACGGCATGTTTATCATGAGACAAAAAGTTGATGGCGTAAATATTGCCGTGACCAAACCGGACGCCACTTACTACATAAAGCCAAGCGGCTGGATCTTAGAATGCAGCACTGACAACGACTTAATTGCAGCGGCAAATTATGCCGTCAAATTGCATCCTTCAGCCGATCGGGTAGAAGTGCAATCAATTGTTACCGTGAACCAGCGGCGCCATATCTTAAAGACCTTAGCCTGGGAAAAAGCGGTGACCGGCCAGGAGCCTACCATCAGTCGAAGCGCTCAATTGATTGACGATGTAAAAAAAGATGAGTTGATTAAAGACTGGCAACTAAAATGAAAAATAACAAGCTCGATAAAAATGGCAATTTGAAAAATGGAGTGCACACTGTTTTATTTAAAAACGGCAGCATAGACAATGTCGGTGAATTTCAAAATGGTGAAAAAACCGGAATTTGGAAATACTATTTAGCCAACGGCATTCTCAAAGCCACGGGCCGCTGTCAAAACGACAAGCTGGTGGGCGAATGGACCTGGTACCGCGAAAACGGCGAACTAATGCAGACCGGCGGTTTTGACGCCGAGCAGAAAAAGACGGGTCTGTGGAAACGCTATCACCCGAACGGACAGACGAGCGACGAAGGTCAGTATCTTGCCGACAAGAAAGTAGGCGAGTGGAAAATCTACGATCTCACGGGCAAGCTGATTAAAAGTGTTCAACTGGGCATTAAATCAAGTAGGAAGCTATAAAAGCGCCTGTTGACGGGCTTCGCAAACCACGAGCAGATCAAGGGTTGATCTGCTCGTCGAGAGCCCGTTTGCGTTTGTAAGCCGCTGGTTGATCGCTGATTTTAGGCAAGTAAAAATCTTGCATACGGCCTTCGTCCATAAAAGCGCCGATTGGCTGATAGTTATTTTTCACCGCTTCAATCACCGACTGATCCCAATAATAATAGGGTTTAAGCAGACAGCCATCGCGAGAATTGAGCACCAGCGCGCCGTATTCTTTGCGATTGATGCGATTTTTAATCTCGCTCATAGGGCCTTCGAGCAAACCAGGAGTAGCTCGCCAGGTTTGCAAAAAAGTGGCAATGTCGACAAACTCAGGCCCAGCATCAAGATCAATGGCAACAGAGCAATCTTCACAGAGCATCAACTTTTTGTTGAAAGGTACCGAGCGCATAATTTCTCGCGCGTTAATCATAGGAATAACTGCTTTGTTCAGCCTCTCGCTCAAATCACTGATGACGTAAATACTTACAGCCATAGATATGAAAATCAAAAAAAGGAAACGGCGCTTGGTCTGGTCCACGGCGAGGGCGAGCAGCCAGGCACAACAGAAGGCGGTGACCATGGTCTCGTCGACATTGGCAAACTCGGCGCCCAGCGAATAAAAAGCCAGCACGCTGGATAAAACAAATAAAGTGGTAATCAGTGCCAGCGCCGAAAGGTGACGACGATACGGCCCCTGGCGCTGTTCACCATCACGAATATAAGCGGCGATGACAATAAACAAAGAGACAGGTGTCAACAAAAAAGGCAACCAGTTGGAGCCTAACCAGAGCAAATGCTTGTAGAGGGCCTGCCATTGAAAAGGCGCCTGCGCGGCAAACAGCATGTGATTTAGAAAACCACCGGCGGTGGCATTGTTAAGCAGCCAGGCGGTCACGATTAGAAGAAAAGAACTGAGACCCATAAAAAATAGCGACAGGCGCCATTGCCTGCCGATTATCAAAGCCGCAGCAATGGCGGGCACTACGACCAGTGCCGCCTGCTTAGTGAAAGCTGCGGCCAGGCACAAAGTTGCAATAACAATAAGGCGGGGCAGGCGAAAAAGATTGTCGTCTTTAGGCTTACGCGCCAGCACCAGGTATTGCTGAATGGCCAACAAGACAAAAGTGAGGGAAAGCATATCCACTCGACCTTTGAAAGAATAAGACCATATCGTCCAGAAAGATGAAAAGACCAGCAGGCCAACGATGCGAGCCAGCTTAGAACAACCGCTCAAAGTGAAGATGCGGTAGCCGGTCACCAGGCTGACCACAAAAGCTCCCATGCTGAACATGCGCATAGGATAAAAAGCCGCACCGGTAATTTTAAAAATCCAACCGACTAAGGAGAAATAGACCGGTGGATAAACTACGCATTGCCAGGGGTGCGAATATAAGCGAGCAAAGTCATAGGGATTTCTGTTTTCAGAAAGGGCCAATGAGGCCCACATTGATGAACCTTCTTCACCGAGACCGTAAGGCGAAGCGAGCGACAGTGACCAGCCCAGATAATAGAAATAAACCAGGAGTAAAAAAAGAATGGTGACAAGTGGCCAATGCACAAGATTGTCGAGTCTGCGATTTGCCGCTGTAGCCACTATTCGCTTGTCATCCTTGTAGTATTATTCTACAGATTTGATGATAATCGATTATTCACCATTTAACTTACGCAAGTGCACTAAATGATCGATTGAGTCAGCTACCCTTGTTACTTTGAGGGTGCAAACATGAATTTTTCTTCGCCACTCTTTGCAGAGGTAATCCCTTAAGAGTTAATAGCGCCTCAGGGTGCACTACTGTGCCACCAAGGTCTAAATCGGGTCAATTTCTTCAGAGACTTTAACTTCACCAACACAGCGTCGAGCTTTGCCAGGGTGGCCCAGGCGCCAAAGTCGGCACCGTTAAAATGCAAATTGGAAAGGCCCAAAGATTGCAAATTTTTGAAACGAGCGGCTGCCTTTAAACATTTACGCGACACCATCGACCCGGACAAATCGAGAAAATACAGCGCAGGCAAGGAGTCAATCTTAAACAATGCGGCATCGGAGAAATCAGAATTTTTGGCCTTTAGAACTTTCAACTGATTCAAATGAGAAAGGTTCTGACTGAGCTGGTCGCACAGATTATCTTCTTTGGGATCCATTGAGACAAAATGGATTTTAATCGCTTCAATCCCTTGGGGCGACACTGATAGAAGCGCTCTGGGGTTTTCGTACATGGCCCGATTCGGATCAAACGTGCAGAGCGCACCAGGTCTCAAGTTTACTACAACCACTCCTTGTACCGCAGCCAGAGTGGCATCTTTCGGCTCAAGGGCGGCCATACGGTCATCAGCCCTGCTGTCTCGAGAGAGCGACATAGAAACAATCTAGCCATAACTTTTATCAGCGGGAAACCGCAAGGTGACTGTTCTTGCCGGTGCGGGCAATGAACTAGCCAGAAGCAAAGTAGTAGATAGGGCAAACAGCTTGATCTTCATTGTCTTAGCCGATATTGCTATTGTATTGACTATGACACCCACTGGGCAAAAAAACGAAACCGCCAACAAGGTCAAATCAAAAAATGCCTTTCTTGCATACATCGTGGTTGCCTACTTCACACAAGGCATCGCCCAGCATTTTTGCCTGATCGCCCAGCCTCTGGAATTTTACATGCTCAAATCTCTGAGTATGAACGCAGCTCAGGTAGCGGCCTTGCTTTCGCTGTTGATGGTGCCTTTTATGATCAAACCGATCTTCGGCATCCTCAGCGATGCCGTTCCTTTAGGGGGATACAGGCGCAAATCGTATTTGACTCTGACCTACGGCCTGAGCGGACTTTTCTACCTGGCCGCCGCTGCCACACACTCACTCAATTTCCTCATGGTAGCATTGTTTTTTACGGCCCTCGGTATGGCCGCCGGCACTGTCATACTGTGCGGTCTGACTCTTGAAGTAGGGCGGCCGTCCGGTGCCACCAGACAATTTCAAGCCATTCAGGCAGTGGGCTATTATTGCGCCAATATTATTTCCTTTTTGCTGGGCGGACACCTCTGCGGGCATTTCGCCCCTGAAAAAGCCCTCACCAGTGCTGCGATTATTGCCTCGGTGCCCTGCTTTCTTACGGCAGGAGCAAGCTGGCTAATGGTAAAGGAAGATCGCGTCAGCGGCATCAGAAGTCCACTAGCGGCGGTGAAAAATCAATTGGGCAAGGGGCACACTCGCGGCTTGCTCTATGTCTGCTTATTCATGTGTTGCTGGAGTTTCAGCCCCGGATTCGGCACGCCTTTGTATTTTCATCAAACCAAAGATCTGGGTTTCAGCCAGGTTTTTATCGGCCAACTCGGTGCCTTATTTTCAGTGGGCATGATCGCGGGATCTCTTTTTTATCGCAATTTTCTCGACAAAAAGCTTAAGCCTCGAGCGCAGGCAAAGGTGGCGGTAATTGTTGGCGCTGCCAGCACATTTGGCTACTTGCTGCTCGGTTCACCGGCTTCAGCAATAGCTCTTGAGACTGTGCGCGGATTCGCTGAAATGATTGCCATTCTCTTAGTCTATGGACTGGCCGCTGATGTCAGCCCGAAAGATTTTGAGAGTACATCTATTGCCATGCTCATTGCTGCCTACAATATTGCCGAACAAATCTCGATTAATTTGGGTGCTTCACTTTATACCTACGTATTCAAAGACGGCTTTGCCCAGTTGATTATAGTCAGTGCTGTGGCCACTTTAGCGTGCTGGTTCTTAATTCCGCTGCTACCGCAAACCGATCAATATGTCGAAGGCAATTGAAATTAAGTGACGTGTTTGCGCGCTTCATGCAGCAGCTGCTTCAGCGGCAAAGTGAAACTGACCGGTACATCGATGCCAGGCAGTTTGGTCGAAGCTTCCATGACCACTTGCTTATTCTGGTCATAACGCAAAATCGCACTGCCATTAATGGGAACAGTTTGCTTGCCTAAAAAAGTTTTGAAACGCACTGAAAATCCTTCGTTGATATTACAGCGCAAGCCGCTTTTCTCAGTGTCAACCAGAGCCTGAAAATGAACACGTTTAGCTATGCAAACCGCTTCAATTTCCACAAAAGGCGCCACGGTTTTCTTGAAGGGCATATCCTTTTCGTTTTTGATGCGAATATCCACTTCAATCTCGGCAGGCGGCTTGGGCACAATGCTGAACGACTCTACTTCACTAAGTTCTTTAGTCAAGTCATTGACCATATCAATGGCCGATTGCACACCGCCTACACCGTGCTGAGCAATGCGGTTCAAAGATTGCCAGGCGCCGCCAAAAGCAATCTGAGCCGCTGTGCGGTGCTCCGGCCCAAACATGTCTTGTAGTTTTCGTTCCATTTCGGAATAAAGCAGCCTGCTCATTTTGGCGGCGTCGCTTTCCGGGTTGCCAGTCATTGAATATTCCTGCTTGCTTACATATTTTTCTACTCTTCTATTCTGCCATTCTTTACCTTCCGCTGCTTAGCTTTCGGGTAAACTTAGGGGTAGAAAAATACCGCAATAAGAGTGCCATGCTGGCTAAACTACCCGCTCACAGCTATTTAGACGAAAAAAATATTGCTTACGAAATTCGCAATTTTGCTGACACCACAGAAAAAGGTGCGGCCAACGTAGCTCGAGCATTGGGTTTTCGCGAGCGGCAGATGGTCAAAACCCTTGTTTTCGGCACAGATCGCGGTGACTATGCCCTTATCATGGTGGGCGGCGATCAAAGTGCCGTTTCTGGACTTTTAAAAAAGGCACTGGGATCGCGCAATATCTCAATGGCCAAACCAGAAATTGTTCAGCAAATTACAGGTTATGTAATTGGCTCCATTCCTCCCTTTCACTGGCAACCAGACGGCTTTTGCTCAATTGTCGAAGCCTCTTTGATGCAAGAAGAAATTTTAGGAGTTGGGGCCGGAGTCTGGGGCAATGAAATTCTAATCACGCCAGCCAATCTGGTGGCTGCCAGTCAGGCCAAGGTTGTGAATTTGACGGATAAATCTCTGATTGATTAATCGTTGAGAAAACGGGCCACGTGATCGGCCAGTTCAGTAGGCGTGCTGAAGTTGATATTGTGCGGCCCTTTGGGCACCACCACAAGCCTGGCGTCTGGTATCAGACTGACTACCTGTTCACACCATTCTTGCGGAGCCAACGGGTCATTTTCGCCACGTGCCACCAGAGTTTTCATCTTCAGCAAAGGCAGCCTGGGTAGGTAGTCATAATCGATCATGATTTGAGTGGTCTGCATGCCCCTGTGCCAGCCCAGTTCGAGCATGTCGACAAAGAGCACCCAGTACATTCTTTGATTTTCCAGCACACCGTCCCAGAATAATCGCAAAGCTTGTTGAAATTTAGTCGGCGCTGATGGATCGGAAGCCGGGCCGGTAAGAATGAGCCGCTCTACAGTCTCCGGATATCTCACCGCTAACTCCACAGCAATTTCACAACCATAAGAATTGGCCAGCACCACCGCTTTTACTATATTTAAATTTTGCATCCAGGCATGAATTATTTCGGCTTGTTCCTCCACCGGCAGTGCATCTTTTGGCTTAGAGCTAGCGCCGTGACCGGGCAAATCGGGCACGTAGATCACATAATCATTGGCCAACACTTTAGCCACGGGCAATAAATAGCGTCGAGAAACAATGGCACCGTGAATCATAATAATAGGCACGGCCGGCAAAATCTTATTGCCGGAATTGTTTGCAGGGTCTGCCGTTGAATGAAAGCAATGCACTTCGTAGCCCAGCGCAGGAGTGATCGTACTGACAAAACCGCCTGGTATTTCAAATCTACCCATGGCTATATTTACTGTTTGAAGTCATTTTATTTGTACCGTCGGCAGCCCGGCAATAAATTTATCACGCAAAACAATGGGTGTTTTCGTTGTTTCAAACCAGAGTGTTTTAAGCCCTTTAAACTGGCGCAATGTTGGAATCCAATCTTCATCCAACCCACAGTCGCACATGGTCAGTTCTTGCAAACTCTTTGATTGGGTTAATTTGGCAATCTGGCTTTTAGTCACTTTCATCCCCGAGATATTAAGGGAGCTGAGAGTTTTCAAACAGGCCAGAGTTTTAAAATCATGATAGGTCAGAGGTGTTTCGTGCACATCAATCAATTCCAGCTCCTTGCACGATTTGAGTTTTTCCAACAGGGGAGAAACCTCTGTACCCTTGCTATAGTACAGCTTTTTGATTTTTTTAAAACAACGGGCCTTAGCCAGATTGGCACCAGAAATGGTGCTATTTGAAGCGTCCAGCAAGGTGATATTTTCAAACTTGCTCAAAGAAGGGATGCATTGACTGGTTAAATTATGGGTGTCGTAAAACTTGATTTCAGATACTTCCGGCATGGCAGTGCAGGCTGCCAGCACTGCGTCGCTGTCGGAATGTTCAGGCAGTCGGAAAGCGGCAAAATTGCCTTTGCTAAATCGTTTGAGATACTGGGGATATTTGCCGATTAGTCGAGAGGGCAAAAACATCAACCATTCGTCATGGGGATATTCCAGATGGCCCTTAGCTTTAACCGCAACCGCAACCCACTGACCGCTTTTCTGCTCCCAGAAGCTAATACTGCCGATCAAAACATCTGTAGGAAAATCAAAACTTTTAACCCGTTGCCCCTTAACGGTTTTAATGGTGCAATAAGGAGTGGTGTCATTAAGCGAGTTGCCCGTCGGTTCTTTGTCTTCTTCAAGATCGATCTTGACTGCGGCCGGCATTACTTTTTTAATGGCGGGCGCTACCCGCGACACTGCGCTATGAGACGATTTGCTGACAAAAAATATTAATGCTGTAACCGCGGCTGTGGCGATGGTGATTACTAAAAATGCCAATTGCGCCGCCGGTAACTTCGTCTTTACCGGAATAGTCTGTACCCTCGAGATGGCGCGGCCGGCTTGCAAGGCGGCATCCAGATCTTTTACAGCCAGCGCTTCCGCATCCAGCTCTTCTTCATCTACTTCTTCATCTAAAGCTTCTTCATCCAGAGCTTCTTCACCTTGATCGGCTTTGGCTGCACTGTGTCCATCACTACCCAAATCACCATTTAAATCACCAGCCACATCACCAGCTGCAACCGCCAGTGGTGCAAGCGTGTCCGGCGAATCTCCCTGCAAAATCGTCCAGAGATCGGTCGCCACTTGCTCCATGGTCTGATAGCGCTGGTCCGGCGCCTTGGCCGTCATTTGTTCAATAACCATTTGCAACGCAGCCGGATAAATTTGCTCGGCACTGCCTCCGGTGTCGCCGAAATTGTTGATGTCGGGCAGCGGAGCGCCCTGATGCATGAGCATAATGTCTAGGGCTGTTGGTCCGGTAAATGGCGCCTCGCCTGTAAGTGTCTCAAATAGTGAAACTCCGAGCGAATAAATATCACTGCGCGAATCGGTAGGTTGGCCCAGGCTCTGCTCAGGGCTCATGTAATAAGGGCTACCGAAAATCTCACCGTCACGCGTCAAGTGTTGCGAAGCAAAATCGGCTTCAGCAGTGAGTTTGGCAATACCAAAATCCACGATTTTAATACTAGCTCCCATGGCGTCTGGCTGGCTTAGCAACATGATATTGCCGGGCTTGACGTCGCGGTGAATGATGCCTTTGCTATGAGCGTAACCAAACCCACTGGCCGCCTGAATAAAAACTTGCAGAATGACAGCAAGCGGCGGCGGGCCCTGATCGCGCAGCCTTTCCATGAGGCTGTCCCCATGCAAAAAGTCCATTACATAAAACGGTTGTTGAAGACCATTTTCAGTTTTATGCGAACCAAAGTTGTGAATACCGACAATATTTGGATGAAACATTTTTGCCACTGATTGCGCTTCCATCTGAAAGCGAAACCATGCGGTGTCTGTAATTTGATCGCTGCGCAAGGTCTTCAAGGCATATTCTTTGGGCAAACCGATGTGCCTGGCATGATAAACCACGCCCATTGCCCCTCGGCCAATGTAGCTAATAATCACATAGGTTTTGCCGACGATATCACCGGGCGAAAATTCAGCGCCTGACGCCGATAGTCCCATAACCAAACCTTCAAAACCTATAAACCAATTCGAGTGCGGCCTGTATTTTACCAATTTAGACCGTCGGCCATGGTCTTTAGACTAACGCAGTTTTTGCTCTAATGTTTGCATCAGTGCTTTTGCTTCAGCATTCCGGCCGGCCACGACTAATTGCTGTATTTTAGTCACTTGCCCGAGGTCGAAAGGCAGTTTACGACCGCTGACAATATACTTTTGCAACTGGGTCTGGAAACGCAAGACTTCCGAGCGCACTCCAGTGGCATAAGCTTGTTCTCGCATTTTCTCCTGGTCATTGAGCTTTCCGGAAAGGCTGCCCACAAGATTTTGCACTTTCGTTTCGCTGCCCGTGGTGGTGGCGAAAGATGACCCCTGTGGTTCGACACTTTGCGCTGCAGAGCCCATTATTAAAACTGAAGCGCAAATTAAGCCCGGTATCCATGCACGCACTGACTTAATCACAATCCACTCCAATAATGAAACTGACACTATATACCAAGGCCAATGGAGCAATAATCAACAATGTCGTCAGCAGATCTGCCGTTTAGCCCCCTCAGTTAGGCTAAACTTAGGGGGTCTGGCCTTCCGAGCTACGAGTTGTAAGCATGTACGACATCGGTGGTAAATCATTTTTTGACCTGGCCACAGATCCTGAATTCTGGCTGCATCTTAATCCGCATTTGACCATCTCCCGTGGCAGCAAGCCGCAAGCCAGACCATTTGCTCTGGAGACGGAAAGTGCTGAACGCACCCTTGAGAATCTCAAGGAAGAAGGCTATTTCAAAATCGAAAATGTCATGGATGCCGGAACACTACCTCCGCTGGTGCAGGCCGTGAAAAAAATTCGTGATGAACATTGGCCCACTCCTTTTTTGTTTGTTTACGACCAGTGCTGGCAACAATTTCAGCATTTAAATGGTCTGCTTTCGCAAATTCTTGGCAACGATTATAAGATGATGCCCGCTCTCTGGACATTTTGCGTCGAACCAGGAGGCGGCAGTGCCGGCTTTATGCCGCACCGTGACCGATCGCGGCGCAAAACAGTGGCTGCCGATGGACGCACCACCGCAATGAACATCTGGATTTCGCTCACTGAATGCAGCCCGGATACCGGCTGCATTCACCTCTTGCCACTGCAATACGACCCTAATTTTCCCGATAATTTGTGCAAATATGGTGTCGTCAACTACCAGGACATTCGCGCCGTACCCACTAAAGCCGGCGATATTCTGGCCTGGAATGAAGCGGTTTATCACTGGGGCGGCCGCAGCAGCAAGCATGGCACCTATTCGCGCATCAGCATCGCCGCCAGTTTTCAAAGAGCCGATTGCAAATCTTTTGAAACGCCGCTCCTCAAGCCAATGGCGATGCCTTCTGGCAAACAGAAATTATCTCTGATTGCCAGCCAACTTTTGCGCTATCAAGCACAGGCGGGTCTCTCACCAGTTTTAAAAGAGTTAGCGGTACAACTGGCCGCGCTGGACGAACCCCTGGTGGTCAATGATGAAGGCGGTCCCTTTATATATGATGCTCCGGGCGAAAAGTTATTGAACAGCAAGGCTCTCAAAAAATGAATACTGACCACTATCAGAGGCAAAAATGAAGAAAACAGAGCTGGGGCCGAACATGCAAAATACGGCAGATCGGCAAAAAGCCACCATAAATATCAGTCGCAGGCTTTTTCTAGCCGGTGGCCTGGCTGCTGCAGGCTCCATATTTGTCGGCACTTTTGATCCTGAGAAAGCACTGGCTGCCAACAAGGCCGGTTTTGATGCCGATGCCCTGCGCAAAGCGGTAAGATGCGAAATCTCCATTCCCAGCGACAGCAACTTCAAAGACAAAGTTTATAGCGGTCTGTGGAACAGACTCTATCCTAACCGCGCACCACAGGTGGTGGTAAATGTTCAAACCGATGCCGACGTCGTCGCGGCAGTAAAATTTGCCAAAGCCAATAAAGTGAAAGTAGTTGTTCGCGGTGGCGGCCACAACTGGTGCAGCCCGTCTTTGCGTAACGGCGGCATGATGATTGACCTCACTTTGATGAACAAAGTGATTTCCATCGACGAAGTCAATAAAATTGCCATAGTCGAACCAATCATCAGCAATCGCGATGTGCAAAAAGCACTCAACGCTAAAAACCTGGCATTTCCGACAGGACACTGCCCGCAAGTAAAAATGAGCGGCTATCTGCTCAGCGGCGGCATGGCATGGAACCAGGGAACATGGGGCCCCGGCGTAGGCAGCGTAGTAAAAATCGAAATGGTCACCGCTGATGGTGAACTTATTGTGGCCGACAAAGATAATAACAAAGATTATTTCTGGGCTGCACGCGGCGCAGGCGCCGGCTCATTCTTCGTCGCAGTGCGCTACCACCTCAAGCTCTATGATTTGCCTAAAGCAATCATTTGCAGCTCGTACTACTATCCTCTCGACCAGGCTGAAACTGTTGCCAGCTGGCTGAAAGACGTAGCGCTAAAAATGAAACCTTGTGTCGAACTATCGTTCTGGCTGACCACCGCACCACCAGAACTGGCAGAGGAGACCAAAGCCGACAACGGCAAATGCGCTTTAGTGACAGCGACTTCATTCGTCTCTTCACAAGAAGAAGGCAACGAGGCCATGGCAATTCTCGACACCTGCCCCGTCATCAACAAATGCATGCTTAAACCGCTGAACAAGGCATTTACTTTCCCTGATCTTTTTGATTTTTCAGGCGCACTCTGGAAAGCCGATATGCGCAACCAGGTAGAAGCAATGTTTTCCAATAGCGATTTAAGCCAGATCATCAAAGCTACCAAGGCGCATTTTAAAGTGACACCATCACCTGACACCGTCTTCATGTACGCAGTGTACACAGGCGGCAATGTTCCAGAAAAACTGCCTGATGCCGCTTTTTCAATGAGCGCCAAACTATATGGCGGCCCATGGACAATGTGGAAAGACAGTGCCGACGACAGCGCCAATATTGCCTGGCACAAAAAAATGTTGACACTTGTGACACCATTCACTGATGGCCATTATGTCTCTGAAACCGATACCATCACTTATCCTAAGCACCTGGTGGAAAGTTATACTCCAGCCAATTACAAAAGGCTCAACGAACTGCGCAAGAAGCTCGACCCCACTGGAGTATTCTTCGCTCCCGGCGAGGCGGTAAGTTAGAAGAGCGCTTAACGCGTAGCCCGCATAAGATGCCGATGTCTTCTTTATACTTGGCCCCTGGCGGATTGATGGCAGCCAGTTTGTCGAGATGCTTTTCGCTGGTATCACGCAAATATTTGCCTTTCTTCCAGCCATCGAGCAAAAGTTCGGCCCCGGCTTCAGGGCGTTTCTACCGGGCCAGATTTGCGATGTTCGCGTAAGCGTTCTACATATGGACGAATATCAAGAATGTCGGCGAGCTCGGAAGCATCGGCACGTAATTCGCCTCGTGCCGATGCCTCAAGGTTCAAATCTGGTGTCTTCTTAATGTCGGTGAAAGAATGGCCACCGATGGCCATGGCTAACGATTGCGATTGCAAAAGCAATAGCCCGATGCACCAGACATAAAATGATTGAGAGCGAAAGCGCAATTGTGAAACCCGTGTGTATTGCGGCAATATTAGCGTAAGCAATCGGGTAAATAGTACTGAACGCAGAACATTCAACTTTTCAAGCAGTCAGCGGCAAAATAAACCAAATGGCGTAATTGAGCAGGGCTTAACCAGAGTTTGGCTTGGCGAAATGGCTACAGAAATTTCTTTTACCTAGCGCCCCAATCGTTTCGCCCTTGTATTAGTATTTTTACCAGTGACGTTGTGAAGAGATGCAATTACTATCATTTTTGTCACCCGGCGAAAGCAAAGTTTACGAAGGAGAGATTTGCTCATGAGAGAAAAATCTACAAGCACCTTGGTGCCGGAATCAAAAATCCGTGAATTAACGGATGCCGCTGAAAAAGGGCACTATGGCACACTGACCAAATTCCTCAATAATCTACCCCACGCAGCTGATCGTGTCGATGTGCTGCAAAAAATAGAAAGGACTAATAAAGAGAATCGTTTCAAAACCGGCAAATTGCCAAGATTGGCTTTTGTCAGCCGCACATTCAAAGACAGTGATTTTATTGACGTTGCCTTGATGAAAAAGAGCTCTGACTGGCTATTCCAGGACGATGTTCTTTATCGCGAATCAGTACTCTGGAACATTCCAGCCAGCCTGGAGCTTCCTGTTGCAGGCATAGCATAATTTAAAAAGCCTTGCACCATTTACGCCACCAATCTAAAAGGTATGCTCGCAAAATCTGCATCTTAAAATAGATCCTCATTGACACCTTTCACCAGGTTCAGTGAGGATCTTCTGTTAGTGTTTTATAGCTTCCCTAATACTGGTCAAACTGGAGAATCGATGTCGAAAGAAATAACTACGCTGCTCTTGCTTGCCGCTCTAGCCCTGACGATTTCGCCGCAAACACAAGCCGCGCAGCCGATTGTGCGCAAGCCGCCACCACCCGATTATTTCCCTATGCGCTGGAAATATTTGTGGAAATACAAGACCAAGACCGCAGAGGGCAAAGAGACCGCCTTCAGCATTTACAATATTCATGACGATAAGCAAAGCGACGGTGCCATCTGGCACGAACTGCAAACAGAGACGTCACCGACAATGAAATTCGACGACTGGTACAGCAAGTCTGACGGTCAGGTAATGGATCATCACACTGAATACGAGGCCAACTGCCTGAAAGCAGATTACTTACCGCCGCGCGTTATTCTCAAGCATCCACTAACTGACACACTAAGCTGGCAGTGGGCAGGAAAAGGCATGATGGGCGTTGATATGGTGGAGAATTACAACGTTAGCGGACCGGAAGAAATTGTGGTGCCGGCAGGAAAATTCAAAGCGATGAAAGTGGTATGCGAAGTCACTCAAAATGGCGCCAAGGCCAACAAGACTTATTGGTACGGCCCTAATATAGGGCTAGTCAAGTCAATTACAGAAAGCGGCCCGGTGAAATCAACCACCGAGCTCGTTTCATATGATTTTCCCAAACTACAACCAGGCGAGCTTGAAGCTGAAATCAACCGTAAAAAATAAAGGCGCAATCTGAACTGCCTGAGAGCCTACCTTACAGTTGTCTTCGTGGTTACTCTGGTGCGTCTAGTTGTAGAAGCAGTGGCAAGGCTGGCATTCAGCTTAGTGACACTTTTTTCTAGCGAATCTACTTGAGCTTTAGGCCAACCGGCAGCTTCGGCACTTGACGTAGCGGTGACCAGACGATCTGCTTCGGCGCCGAAACTTCTGGCTTGCGAAGCAGTAATCCAACCTTTAGCTACAGCGGTGTCCGTTTTTTCGTGCAGGTCATGCAAGCGCTCGCGGAACTTGAACTTCACGCCTTTTCTTACTTCCACAGATTCAACACTGCTTGAGCCGGGTTTTCTCGTGGAACTTTCAATAGTGGTGGTAGAGCTGTGCACCACTTCATCAGCCAGGCAAGGCACAAAAGGCGTTGCCACTGCCAGTGCCACCATGATTTTCACAAGATTACTCATAAATTTGCCTCGAAGAACTAACATATTCATTCAATATATTCGCTTTGCAAGCCATTGGCCCAAAATCACAAAAAATTCCCCGGTTACCGGATGGTTAGTTTGAATCGATGACACCTTAATTAAGCGGAACTTACAGGAGAGCAGCCAGTCTAGGTTTTCGTAGTAAGCAAGAGGGTGTTAACACCATGATTTATACGTTAATTTCTCTACTAGTGTTCTTCTGGATCGTTGGCCTGGTATCGCATATCGGCGGCGGATTCGTACATACATTGTTAGCACTGGCTGTAGCAGTATTTCTCTTTGACATGCTCACAGGCCGTACAACCAGCGTCTAATTTTTAAAGCTCGTCAGCAAAATAACGCTTGAGATATTCGCAGGCCATGGCGATAGCACCCCGCGCAGCGGGAGTTTCAGCCAGTGCATTGAGCATGACGAAGTCGTGTATCGTCCCGTGAAAACGTACCGCCTCCACCCTCACACCGGCATCGATGAGCTTGTGCCCGTACGCCTCACCCTCATCGCGCAGAACATCCATTTCGCCATTGATCACCAGTGCTGGTGGCAACCCCTGCAATTGCTCGATGGTTGCTTGCAAGGGGGAAGCGGTAGGGGCTTTTCGAGCTGCCAGGTCAGGCAAATATTGATTCCAGAACCATTTCATCGCCTCCACAGTGAGGAAATAATCGTGGGCAAATTCTTTATATGACGCGTTATCAAAAGCAGCATCAGTGACAGGATAGAAGAGCACTTGCGTGCCAATCTTTAAGCCGCCACGCTCCTTAGCCATCATTGTCAACGCAGCTGTCATATTGCCGCCTACGCTGTCGCCGGCCACGGCAAATTTGCTTGCATCAACATTAAAAGTCTCGCTATTGGCATAGACATGCTTGGCCACAGCATAGATTTGCTCGATAGCTACAGGATAGCGAGCCTCAGGCGACCGTGAATAATCAACGAACACCAGAGCGGCCTGAGCGCCTACCGTGATATCTCGCAGCAGGCGATCATAAATTTGCGCGTCGCCAAAAACCCAACCGGCCCCGTGACTGTAAATAATCACCGGCAGTTTTGTGGTGTTACCCTGCGGCCGCATGGTGCGAATGCCAATTTTACCAGCATCGTCCAGATCGAGAACCTGGTCTTCAATATCGACGAGCAATTTTTCGACGGCAAGGTCTTGTAAGCCCGTAAAAGCAGCTCGTCCCTCGTCAACAGGTATCTCATATATCTTCTGCCCCTTTTGAGCGTTGACTGTATCGAGAAAGGCCTTTGTGGCCGGATTTATACCTGACATGCTTCTATTTGGTCCCTTAAGGTGGCGGTTCTGGTTCTAACCAACGATCGAGCAAAGCGCGAAAGTCGTCCAGCAAAACCGGCTTGAAGAGAAAATCATCCATTCCGGAAGCAAGACACGTCGCTTTGTCAGGCTCGGCAGTCATAGCAATTATAGGCAGATGGGGGCGCCCTGAGTTTACTTGCAACTCCCGAATTGCCCGAGTTGCTTCGAGGCCGTCGAAATGCGGCATCTGAACGTCCATCAAAACCAGCGCATATTCATGCAAAGCCACCTGCTGCGCAGCATCTACACCGCTGCTGGCGACGTGCGAGTCTAAGCCGAGTTCTTTGAGCTGCGTGGCGACCACGCTCAGCGTCACTGGATCATCATCTACAATGAGAATAGTTGGCATACTGGCACTGCCTCATCTGTCAAAGTAACTTAGACCGGAAAACGGTTTTGCCCAGAATCGTGTCGCCTGTACCAATTTATTGTAATTAATCTGCCTCATTTTTCCGCAATAGCGGCGGTCCAGTGTGCCAATTGCCCCCGAGACATGTTGCCGTAGGGTTGCAGGCGAGCGTCTGTATATTTCCAATTTTCCAGATCAGGCAAATATTGCTCTCGTGAAAGCAAAGTGCCCTGACAAAGATTCAAAGGACTGCTTTGCTCGACGCCAATTTCGTCCTCGACTTTTTGCAGCAAAGTAGACAGCACTTTTCCTGGAATTTTATGTTGCTCGGCCGGATAGATAAATCCAAATAGAATCAAATGGGTGAGCAAAACTCGCCAGTGTTTATCAAAGCGACAAATTAACCTCTCCCAATCAAGCGTTTCCGCCATGGCACGCAGCAAATGAGCAATGTCTGCTCCATCAAAGCGTTCGCGCTCCATAATGAAAGCTTTCGACCAGAATATTTCTTCGGCGGGACAAAGTTGGACGTCCACACCAAAAACATTGCCGCTTACAGCGTGCTCGAACCACTTATCATCTACATAAGCGATGGCATTACCAGAGCTGAAAATTATATCGATATAAATGTCACCGCAATAAGCTTTGCCAAGCCAGTGCGGAAAGGTCATTTCGGTCTTGTAGCCGTGTTCGGCAAGAAAATCTAAAACTCTTTTGCAATCGCACTCCTGAAGAAGCGCAAATTCTCGTCAAAGAATTGAGCGCTGTAAAAATTCCCATGGTGGGAGTTTTAGGCAATCATGATTTCGAAACCGGTCAGGCTGCGGACGTAACGAAAATTCTTACTGAAAGCGGAATTACAATTCTGGACGGCGACACGGTTGAAATTCTAGGAGTGGGCTTTGCCGGCATCAAAGGCTATATCGGCGGCTTTGGCCGCCATTCGCTAGGAGCCTGGGGTGAAACCGGCATCAAAGCTATCGTCAACGAAGCTATTGGCGAAGCACTCAAACTCGATTCTGCTCTGGCGCGCCTGCGCACCACCCACCGCATTGCCGTGCTGCACTATTCACCGATTGCTGCCACCGTGCATGGTGAGCCGGTTGAAATTTATCCATTTTTAGGCAACAGCAGACTGGAAGAGCCACTATTGCGCAATCCCGTCAATGCCGTCTTTCACGGCCATGTGCACAAAGGCACCCTTGAAGGAGCATTGATGTCGGGTACGCCGGTTTATAATGTGGCCATGCCTTTGCTAAAAGCCAAATTTCCTGAGCATCCGCCTTATCGCATTGTCGAATTTGCAGTAGCAGAACCGGCTGATTTAGCCTTACAATCATAAGAAGGTGAGACTTACGAAAATCCGCTTTAGCCGGAACACCCAGGCTAAGCTTTCGTACCTGACTCTTTTTTCTCTTCGTGATATTCCATTTCGGTGTTGACGTCCCAAATATTGTCTTTAGTTTTGATATTACCGACAATATTGTCTACTGCCACCATCGCCGTGAGCATAGAGTGGTCCTGGTTATTGTATTTGTGCATGCCGTTTCTGCCGACGAGAAACAGATTTTCGAAAGTGTCGATGTATTTTCGCAAATCGTCAAAACGATCATATGAGCCGAAATACCCCGGGTAAGTCTTAGGCATGCGAATCACCATAGAATCAACTACTTGTGATTTTTCAATGATGCCGATTTTGTCGAGTTCGTCGGCGCCCAATTGCTTCAATTTATCGTCTGGCCAGGTCCAGATGTCGTCAGTCTCGTTGCAGAAATATTCAAGTCCCAACCAGACTTTAGTCGGGTCTGCCACCATATAGCTGCCCCAGTTATTGTAGATTTGCAAACGACCGATCATGACGTCGTTCTCTTGCACATAAATCCAGTTGTCGGCAATCAACTTCTTGCCTGTCGGTGTTTTTTCTGAGACTTTGAGCTCGTTAACAAGCATGCCGACTTCGATAAAGTCACGGTAGATAAGCCCTTCGGCAATCTCTTTGGCTTCTTGCGGCACTGGTGCATCGAGCTTAGCCACCAATTCTTTAACAGGAATAGTGGAGAAGAAATAGTCACCCATGAGCACTTCTTTTTCGCCGCTCACACTATTGACGATTTCCACACCAGTGATGCGATTGCCTTCAGTGATGAAACGAGAAACTTGAGAGTTGGTGCGAATCTCGCCGCCTTTAGCCAGCACTCGCTCGGCCACTTCTTGCCACATGGAACCGGTGCCTTTTTTCGGATAAAGAAACTGTTCAACTAATGATGTTTCTGTATTCTTCTGGCGCAAATCGGTCACTGAACCAAGCATTTTTTTTGCGGCGTGGAGCACTACTTTGACGATAGAGAGCCCTTTAACACGCTGCGCGCCCCAGGCGGCACTAATCTTGGAACAGGAAATGCCCCAGACTTTTTCAGTATAGTCTTTGAAAAAAGTAAGATAGAGTTCGCGACCGAAACGATTAGTGAAGAACTCTTCCAAATTCGATTCGGGCTTAATGGGCATAGCCATTGCCTTCATGTAGCTTAAGCCGATGCGAATGGTGCGAGCCAGTCCAAGATTAGTAAAAGTAACCGGCTTAAGACTGATTGGATAATCAAAAAATTTGCGCAGATAATAAATACGTGTCTGGCGCTGTAAAGTAATCAGCACGTTTTCCACATCGTCAGGAGAAGGTCCGTCGGCACTGACCGGAATAGTGCGAGTCTTATTGTGGTACGAAATCTCCACTTCCTGGCCAGGAAGTCCTTGCACCGGCATCATTTGCATCCACCAGTCCATTACCCGATCTGATTTAGAAAAGAAACGGTGAGGGCCGATATCAATGCGATTGCCCTTGTATTCGATGGTGCGAGAAAGACCACCGATAACACTATCTTTTTCGATAATGAGAGGCTTAACGTCACTGCGTTCAAGAAGCTCAAAGGCTGCGGTTAATCCGGCCGGTCCGGCACCAACTATAATGGCAACTTGAGACATCCGCTAACGTTTTCCTTTCTCACAGGTAGGGCGCAAACTGCCAGGCACGGCAATTGCTAAAATATCTTAATGGGTCTCGCCCCAGATTACTACATTAATGAAGCAATTTTTGCCCGCGGCTTGCCCTGCTGAACCGTAAAGGCTGACAGGTCTTGAGTTTTCATCCTTTGACAGTGGCTACTCTTTGCAAAGTAAAGCAACCGCTCAACAAAAGCACACTGTTGAGAACCAGAAAACAAATGCCTTCCAACTCCCGGCTGGAGACAAAATTGAAATTAATTGGCCAACTTACGAGCGGGTAGGAAATAAGAATAGTGCACCACAGCCGGTACCAGATCAAATTATCTAAGTCTGTATTGTCAGCGCCACTGGCCCAGATGGTCATTAAATTGAGTGACGGCAAGGTCAGAGCCGCAGGTACAGCCAGAAGCAAACAATCAAAATAATGAGTGTGGGGGCTGAGAATTAAAGCCGCCACAAAAGTAAGGGCAAGATACCAGCGCCCTTTCTCACTATCAAAACTGCCGGGCGAAAGTTGCAGTTTGCGCGCCAGCCAGCACCAGGGCAAAAGGCAGGCAAGTAGCATGGCAATAGTAGCCATCATGGCGGTTTTATGAGGCAGTATCACACTGAGCAGGCCTCTGACGCTGGCCATATAATTGGGATTCACTCCGATAAATTTTTCCGTTCCTTCCGCATGGAGCAAAACTTGTGGATAACCGAAGATATTCTCAAAACCAATGAAGAGAGCAGCTAACGCCATCAGGCACACTTCAAACAAAGCCGAAAATAAAAGCACCTTATAAGCTCGCGCGCCTAACAAGCCGCTTGCAAAAAGCAAAGCGTACTGCGGCTTAAAAGTCGTAAGAGCAAAAGATAAAGCCGCTAAAAGATTTTTTCCTTCCATCAAAAAAAGCGTAAAGAGAGTAAAGCAAGCAAGCAGTAGGAATGTGGTTTGACCGTGCCAGACGCACAAATAAGCAGGGATCGAAGCCATGACGCCGCTGAGAAAGAGCAGGCGATTGGCACCTTTTAAACGACCCTGACGGTGAAGAAAAAGGCCAAGCAGGCAAAGGCACAGCACTTCCCAGGTTAGGCACCAGACCACATAAGCCTGGCTGTATGGCAAACAACCAAAGGGAATGCAGATAACATAGAGAAAAGGGACAGATTGATTGTAGAAAGTTTTGTCGAAAACAAAAGGCCGAATCAGGCCATTGGCCCAGCGCTCTTGCACTGGCGGCTCATAAATATGATGCGACTGCTTTGAAACAGCCAGTTGTCCGGCCTGGTAAGACTGCGAAAAATCAATCAGAGTGGGGCTGTTGGCTTTAGCGTGCAAATGCCACTGACCATCTTCCAGAGGTTTCGCCAGAAGCATTCCGGTAGCCAGCTGAGTGAAAATGAAAAAGCCCAGCCAGGCTGTTAACATCAGGCACCGGAGGGCTTTAGCCAAGAAAAAGAGACCTCTTAGTTGAACATCATCACCATGCTAGCATTGTCTTGCCCTCAGTGTAATTGAGCTTTTCAACCGACCAATCATGACAGCTGACCAGCCGCCTCCAAACCTACCTGAAGCTCCGAAAGCGGCGCCTGTGACCACTGGGCCGCAGCCGCGCCCTTCAAAATTCCGCAGTCTTGTCACTGTATTGTCGGCAACGGCGCTGGCGCTCTGGCTGGTGCGCACTTACATTGCCATCGAAGCACCTTATTATTGGTCTGACTTCAATTACTACGAGTGGGCAACACGCATCTCGCTCAACGCCATGGTCGATAGCCCAATTACCTTCCCATTATTGCTGGTCAGTTCGGCAACGCTGACTCACAATTTATTCTTCACAGCTCCTCTGGCGCCACTGATGGTGGTGCTAGGTGATAATCGTACCGGTTTTATTGAGAGCGTCGCTCTCGCTTATTTCATTCCTTTCGCCACACTTCTGGCCAGTTTTGGCGGTCGCCTCCTGCAACCGGCAGTAGGGTCAAAGAAATGGTTGTTTTTCATTTTTACATTTACTTGTTTGGCCATACCACCGTTGTGGGCACCGCTTTTGCGCGGCTATCCAGATTACAGTGCAGCCCTTGCCCTCTTGTGGTGCGCTCATCTATATTTTAAAAATCGCGATCTTACTTCAGAGAAATACAACTATTATCTTGGATTTTTTCTCGCCCTGGCTGTTCTGCTAAGGCGCTACTTTGCCTATGATGCCATTGCTTTTGTGCTGGCGCTAATAATTGATCAATGGCTGGCCGTAAAAACTTTGCCGGCCCTCAAAGCTAAATTTATTCCCTTGCTGCAAATCGGTATGGCAGGCTCGGTCACTATTATTGCTCTGGGATTTTCATTCCTGGTCAATGTCACCAGACATAACTATCACGCGCTGTACGAGTCGTATCACGTTTCACTCATGCAGAACCTGACGTATTTTGGCTCTTCTTACGGCCTGGTGATTTTGCTCGCTTCTCTAGCGGGGATGATTTTAGCCTGGCGTACCCATTTGTGGCAGAAAGAAAATCTCAGATTCGCCCTGACATTTTACGGCGCAGGTTGTCTGTTTTGGCTGCTTGGCCCAAACGAATTGGGTACTCACTACACCCTTTATTTCACGCCGCTGGTAGCCTTCGGCTTGTTCGGCCTCATTGCCGTGCTCCGCAGCCCGATCAATCTTGCCCGTGCAGCTGTTGCCATTGCTCTTTGCCTTTTCGCCGTCTTCAATCTGGCGCTCAGCTTGATGCCACCTGCTGCGGGGCAGAAGCTCGGAATCGGACAATTTGCCCCCGGTATGCTCTCATTTGTTGAAATTGAAGGTGAGCCGCTGGGAGCTTTGTTTTCGGCCAATTACGGCCCGTGGCAACGTTCCGACCGCGGTTCGTTGCACGGTCTGGTCACCGATATGCGCGCGGTCATTGCCGCAGAACAAGAACCTTCACTGCCTGCCAGAATGAACCAGGCCAAACAGGTTGATAAGCGCGGCCTTGTTTACGTCGCTGCTTTTAGCAATACTCTCAGCGACGGAGTACTGCGCAACGCTGAGCGCGAACTATATGGCAAATATGGCGACACCATTGCCTGGGCGGAGTTGCCTTGTGTCGATTCGAAAGATTCGTATGCCCTCGAGCGCTTGCTCGGAGCATCATATGTGGTGGTATCAGACAAACCCCAATATTTTATTCAGGCACAAGAACAAGACATTCTAACCTCCATACTGACCTGTTTTAAGGAAGGCTGGCCCCTGGCACAAGACTTCGCTGAAAGCGACAGTATCGCGCCTCAAACACTGGATGGTGGCGTAAAAGCCACGGTTTACAAAAGACTGCGACCGACAGCACTGAAAGAGGCCGCTCTAACACTGGGGAAAATGCGTCAGTTTGTCAAAGATCGCCCGGGCAGCCAACCTGCCTGGATAACTACGGGCTCGCTGAGCGAAATTTGCTATGACCTTAAGCGCCCTAATTTCAGCTTTAAACTGGACGCTCCTCGAGAGAAATGCCTCGAAGGTGAGCGGCGCTACCTACTTTACAGCGATCAGTTACCTGACTCATTTGTGCTGGAAGGCGATGTGATTAAAGCCGGAGTACCTATACCACTGGCGGTGGAATGCGTGCAGCTCGATCAAGAAGGGCATCAGGTGGTCAGCCAACAATTTGTCTTGAAAGACGATAAAACTCACCTCAAACTTGAACTGGCACGAGGTCGCACAGCCTATCTGGCTCTTGTTCTCGACAAGAGCGCCGATGGCGAGAGCGGCACAGTTAGTTTTGACAAGCTTACTGTCAAAGCAATTAAATAAGCCTCTATTTTTCTTCGCTTTGATAAGCTTTCCACCAGCCGGAGCGGTTCCAGCGGCCTTGCAATTTCTGCTCAATTTGTTTTTGCGCCATGTGCCTGGCTTTTCCGTGACTCTCGCGTATGTTGATAACATCTGGATGCTCGCGGCCTAAAAATTTCTCGCCGATGCCCAAAGCCTGCTGGTACAAAATTGCCGCTTCAGCATGCTTGCCCTGACGCTCACAAAGCAAGGCAAGATTGTTCGCTGCCAGCGCCACATCAGTGTGCTCTGAACCAAGCAATGTTTCCGAAATCTGCAAAATTTGTTTGCATAAAGGCTCGGCCTTGTCATATTTGCCGCGGGTCCAGTAAATCTCCGCCAGACATTCTAGAGTGGTGCTTAAACGCGGGTCGTCAAATCTAAAATCGGCGCTTTCATCGAGAGCTGCAAGCCACATAGCTTGCGCCTCGAGCATATTACCGGCTTCAACAGCCCTGGTACCGGCAGCGCGAAACTTTTCCCAGTCGCTACCATATTTGGTGCGACTTTCATCAACCAGCGCGTCCATCACCGCAGCCTCCGCCAGGCGATCGGTCTTTTTCAGTAAGCGGGCATACCATTCGGCCACATCGGCAACATATGAATGATACGGTCCGAGCGCCGCTTCACGAATACTCATTGCTCGTTTCAGCAAAGGTTCAGCCAGATCAAAGCGCTGCTTGAAATAATAAAGGCGACCCAGATTTTTCAAGTCGGTAGATACAGAAAGGTGAGTGCTACCACAAATACTTTCACGGATGCGCAAAGCCTCAATTAAGAGCGGCTCCATTTCATTTAATTGCTCGCGGCGACAATATAAATCAGCTAGTTTAGTCAAGGCGTCGGCAACGGCGGTGCTATCGTTACCACTGTTCTGTTTAATACGACGAATCTGCAACTGCCAGTCTTTAATAGCATTGTCCAGCGGGTCAATCCGTGCATGCGCACTGGAGGAAGAATCACTCACCGCCGAATTTTCAGCCGCTCGCGTAAGGGGCTCAAGCATTGGTAAAAAAGCCGGTGTGCGGTCTGTGCTAACTTTTAAACTTTCAAGACTGTCGCCCTTATCTTCTTGTTTAAAATCAAGGCGATTAATTTGCTTGGCAATATCGCTGATAAAGGAAGGGTCTGGTGAAGCACTGCTTTCTTCAATACGCAGGGCGCGTTGCAAAAGCGGTTCAGCATCGGCGTAATTATTGTTCTCCACATGCACTGCTGCCAGCCGGGCCAACACCTTGCCCACCTGAGTGCTTTCGGCGCCGTGCAAATTTTCTTGCAGTTTGAGAAATTTGACCAGTGTGCCTGCTGATTCAGTTTTCATTTAAGCATCCTAGTATGCAAAATTTTAGCTCTGATCTTGGTATATCACATTGCTTTACTCTGCGACGCCCACGCTTGATGAAAAATGAAACGATAACGTTTGAGTTTTAAAAAATCTGCAACACGCCTGAAGGCGCATTTGTTGCCGCCAGAAAATTGGCATTAATTTCTTGCGCCATAGCGGCCACACTTGTGGCAATTTGCTCTGTCGTAAGATGACCGAATGCCATCAGATAATGGCTTTTAGAATCCGAGGCAAGATAATAGTTGGCCAGCGACACCATCGCCACACCATGCTTTTGCGCCGCGTTGGCGATTTGCCCATCATTCATGCTCGAATGGAATGAAACATTGAGATAATTGCCGCTGGAAGAGACTATGCGATTAATGTTGTCCCCAAAGCCTGCGGTCAAGGCATGCACCAGACAGGCACGCCTTTCAGAGTAAATCTCAGCGCTGCGTTTGATATGCCTTTCAAAATGGCCTTCTTGCATAAATCTCGCCAGAGTAATTTGATCAAGAGGAGCGTAATCAGGCTCGATGATGGCTTTTAATTCTCGGCCAACAGTGAGCAAGTGTTCAGGCAAAACTACATAAGCCAAACGTGAAAGCGGACCGAGAACTTGAGCAAAAGAGCCCAGATAAATTACCCTGTCCTGGCTATCGAGTCCCTGTATTGCGGGCAGTGCTTTGCCTCCGTAACGAAACTCATGACCAAGGTCGTTTTCAACGACGTAAGCATTGCTGAGTTCTGCTTGAGCCAAAAGCTCTTCTCGCCGCGTAGCACTCATGGTTACACCAGTAGGCTCGTGAAGCGAGGGGCTGACGAAAATCAACTTAAGGGCCGTTCCAATACCAGCCAGCCGCTCGATACTGGCGCCGCCATAATCAACTGCTATTGGGTGCACTGTGGCTCCGGCCGAAAGAAAAGAGCGATAAATATCGGGCAAGCCGGGGCTTTCAACGGCACAATGATCTCCTGCATCAACAAGCAGGCGTAAGACGAAATCTATAGCACTCTGGTGCGAAGTGAAAAGGAGTAGCCTGTCGGCTCCGCAACGTACGCGCCTGGTGCGCCGAAGATAATCAACGACGGTTTCGCGCAGTTCGAGACGTCCGCAACTATCGTGAAATTTCTCAGCGGTCTCAGCCTGAATCTCGCGCATGGCGCTGTAGAGAACTTCTTTCCACCGGCTCACAGGTAGCAGCTCGCTGTCTGGCGCGCCAAAGTTTAGTTGCGCATGCCACTGACTTGCAGCAGGCTCAGTCTGGCGGGCTTTAACCATCTGGCGGGCAAAACGAGAAAGGGAAATGGTCTTTGCCTCTTCAGCAACCGTTGCCTCTTCGGCCCTGGCAGCGGTATTGCCGCGCCCGAAATCTAAATCTTTATTGACGTAAGCACCGCTACCGGTGGCAATGAAAGCATAGCCGGCACTGACCAGATCTTCATAACTGCGCATCACAGTAAAACGCGAAATGCCCAGTGTCTTACCCAGGTCTCTAGTGGACGGCAGCTTTTCGCCCGGCTGCAAGTAGCCATGCTGAATAGCTTTCGTAAGCTCGTCGACGATTTGCCTGTAAATAGGCTTTGCCAGACCGGCATCGATATCGATCAAGACATTCATTTTTGAACCTGGGGTTGGAACACCCAGCTAATGTAATGCCGGCCAGTGGCGAAGTTGTTTTGAAGTTGTTACGGTGCACTCGAGGCTATATAAAACGCGGCCGATACCAAATGGCACGACCATTTTAGAATTAAGAGCGCGAACCGCTCGCCAATTCAGCCAGAGTTTTGGTTGCCCCGGCGGCCACAAAAGTATTCTGATCTTCTGCCAGAGCCGACAAAATGGTGTTCGGCACTTTGTGATTGCCGGCGATGGAAAGCCTTACATCTTCATTAGCGTCTTTAGCCAACTTCTCGAGCAGAGTAGCTGAAATATTTGGATTTTCAGAAACGCCCAGCCGGACTTCAGAGTCTTCGTCATCGGCCAGCTTGCTCAATAAATGCTCCGGAGTTTCTGGATTTTCACCAACTCTGGCCCTGACCCGAGCATTTGTGTCCACAGCCAGCTTGGCGAGAATGATGGGCGATGTATGTGGGTTGCCTGCCAGCACAAGGCGCACATGTGTCTCTTCTTCAACCGGGTGGCGTTCGCCCCCGGCATTTTCTGCCTGCAATTCACAAATTGCGCGAACCAGCACCGAAAGTTTTGCTGAAGTAATTGGTTTAGCCAGATAATAATTCATCTTGGTTTTTAAAGCTTCCATCACGTCTTCATCGCGCTGCGACACAGTGAGAAGCACAACCGGAATGCCTTTAAGGTGAGCATCACTCTTAATTTCTTCCAGAACTTCATGGCCGTTTTTACGCGGCATGTTTAAATCTAAGAGAATCAAATCTGGTAAGCGTTTGGTTTCCGACCGCTTCACTTCATTGAGATAATCCATCGCTTCAACGCCGTCGTTGACGACCTGCAGCGTATATTTGAGATCTGAACGCTTCAGGGCTTCCTGGGTAAGGCGTACATCTGAAGGTGTATCTTCAACCAAAAGTATTTCAATATTAGTGTCCATGGCCGCTCTCCTCGGGGGTCTTCTTGCTGCTGGTAGCGTAAATAGGAATATGCACCCCTGTCCTAATTCCGACTCCACCCAAATTCTGCCGCCGTGCAATGCGACTATCTTCTTACAGATGGCCAGGCCCATGCCTGTACCCTTATATTTTGTTTTGCCATGCAGGCGGGCGAACATATCAAATATTCGATCTGCATATTTTGAATCAATGCCGATGCCGTTATCTCTTACAGAAAATAGCCATTCATCAACAGTTCGCTCGGCTGTAATGAAAATTTGCGGCGGTTGCTCACCACGATATTTAATAGCGTTACTAATTAGATTCTGGAATAGCTGAATCAGCTGCGAGCGATCAACAGCTACTTCAGGCAAGTTATCGACTTCGAGAGTAGCATGATTTTCCTTGATTGAAGCATCAAGGTTTGCAAGTACCTCTTCAATAACTCCGTCAACGTCAATAGAGGGCGAAGCGGAGAAGTCATTGTCATGATTAGTAATGCTTGAATGCAAAAGCACAGATTGAATTAATTGCTGCATGCGATGAGTGCCGTCCAGAATATATTCTATGAACTCTTCACAATCTTTATCCAGTTGTCCTTTTGTACTTTCAGAAAGCAAATTGACAAAGCCTTGCACCGCTCGCAGTGGCTCTTGCAAATCGTGCGAAGCGATTTTTGCGAACTGTTTAAGTTCTTCGTTTGAGCGCGTTAGCTCAGTGGTGCGCAGCTCAACCCGGCGTTCGAGCTCTTCATTGAGTTGCCTGCGCTCGGTAATATCGCGACCAAAGGCGCAATAAACACAACCATTATCAACCCGCACTCTAAAAATTCCCATCTCAATAGGAAATTCATGACCGTCTTTATGAGCGCACATCAGCTCGCTGTGCATCCGCGAAAAATCGTCGTCTTCATCACTTTTAAAGAATGTCGCCACTTCGCGCGTGTACTGCCTGCGCAAATGCTGAGGTACGATCATTGATAGCGGGCGCCCTAATGCCTCTTGGCGCATATAGCCGAAAGTGCGCTCGGCCTGCGCATTCCAGTCTGTTATGCGCCAGTGTGAATCCATTGATATAAAAGCGTCATAAGTATTTTCGACGATAATGCGCAGTCTCTTTTCACTGCGAATTAAAGCCAGTTCAACATTATTGCGTTCGATGGCATAACCGAGACAGCGATAGACAGAATCATCGCTGGCTTGCCCTTTAACCAGATAATCTTGAGCGCCTTTTTTCAGTGCGGTCAGAGCGACGTCCTGGTCGTCGATACCGGTTAAAACGACAGTAGGAATGTCCGGCGCTGCGGCGCGTATGCGGTAAAAAGTCTCCACTCCCTGACTGTCAGGAAGCGAAAGGTCTAGGAGAATAACGTCAAATGCAGAACTATGGAGCAGGTCGAGGGCTTCCATTAAAGTGGTTGCACACTGGACGGTTACGCCTCTTTGTTCCAGCTTGCTTCGAGCGACGTCAGCTTGCACCAAGCTGTCTTCTACCAGAAGTACTCGCATTCTTTCCCAATCCTCGTTGACCCACTCTTCCTACTTACCCAGTAATGCTATACGCTGAAGATACTTAGTCCTCCTGATTACCGACAAGAGAAGTGTCATGCTACAGAACCGTTTTAGGCAAATTAGTTCCCAAACATTAGCACTGGCAATGCTGGCCCTGCTGGCAACACCCGCACTAGCTGCTAAAGAAGTGCTGAGCGGCGAAATTTGCTCAGCACGGGTGCATCAGCTCACCAGCGAGGTGAACTGGTTCAAATCATTGAATAAAGCCGAGGATGAGGCCGCGCGCTCGGGTAAATTAATTGTCTGGGTGCATATGCTGGGAAAAATCGACGGCAGTACGTGAAGTGCCGGCAATAGCCTGAGGGCCGTGTCGCTCTCATCGGAACCAGTTTTTTCAATGCTCAAAAACGATTTTGTTGTCGGCTACAGAAATATCGAAAATCAAAAGTATGCCGGTGCGTCCGGTAAACACAAACCTGACGAAGCGGCGGTAGATACCACCAATGGCGCCGGGCCGCACAATTTGCAAATTTTTGTTCTGGCCGCCGACGGTACAATTCTGACCTGCCTACCCGGCTACTGGCATGCTCAAGACCTGGAGCAAGAATTGGCTTTAGCCAGGCAATTAAACGCGGTCTGGACCAATGCCGACCTGAGTCTGACCGACAAAAAAGCGCAATTCACAAAGATGCAGTTGGCGCATATAGTCGAACACGACAGGGGCATGGCCAGTCGCAGTCATATGCAGGGCTTTGACCTCAAGTACGAAGCTAAAAAACCGGCCTCTGACTTTTTCTACAACCCACGGGCCGTGAACCCCACTACCAGCGACACTCCCGCTCGGAACGTCAAAACTGTCGATATTGTTATGCACGAGCGCATGGCGTCACATCCTTTTGAGCCCTATGAGCGCTTTGATGTCGCTCAATATTCTGATTACGGTAAGCCTACTTACGATAAGCATGAGCAATATCTGGACGCTTCGGGCAAAATCGCACCCGGAGCGGACCTCGCCAGCCAGCCTATGATTGGCAACACACCAAAGGCGCACCCAATCAAGACTCAAGCTAAGCGCACCGGCAGCCGGGTGGCACGCACAACGCTAAATCAGGGCATGCGTTATGGCATTCGGGCGCTGATGCGCTAAATTCGGTCATGGTAAATCTTTGTCACGGCTAGTTTCACCGCGCCCGTAAGTGGGCAGATAAGGTAATGGACTTTCACTTATTTAAGTCGAGAAATCAAATGCTTTTAAAAACCCGCACCGGCGATCGGCCAACCATCAAGTTTCAGACTTACCGACAGGGCGATGTGCTCGTGCAAAAAATCGATAAACTGCCGGCGGATGCACGGGCGGTAGAATGCGAGAAGCGTATTATTTTGCAATTCGGCGAAGTCACAGGCCATGCCCACGCCATAAGCACAGATACCGCATCATTCTTTACAGCCAAAGGTGAGCGCTATGTCGTCACCAAACCGGGCGGAGCCAATCTGGTGCACGAAGAGCACGGCACAATATTCTTGCCCGAGGGCGTTTATCGCGTCGTGCAACAAAGGGAGTACGTACCGGAGGCGCCTCCTCGAGATGTCATCGACTGACAGTGGGCCCATCACCTGGCTACCTCCTGCTGATCAACATCTTTTAGAAGACACCCTGACCAAGTGGCGGGGAATTGGTTTTTCCACCAGCCCGAGCGATCGCGGCCAGGCTGAAGCAGCGGCTAACGAAGCTTATCGCGCTGCCGGCCTGGCACCACCAAAACTTTTTATCTGGCTGCAGTCTCCATGGGCCGGAAATACGGCTATGAAGCTTATCTACAGTGATGTGGATTGGCCCGCTCAACTCAATACCGGCCAGGTCGATGTCTGGGATAAAGTCTGGCAGCAATCGCTCAAGACCGTGGGAGAAATGGTTGGCCCTGAAACCTGGCAAGCAGTGCGCCGCAACATTCGCCAGGCAGCTACAAAAAAAATTGCCGAAAAGCATGGCATTGCCATCGAAAAACAGGTGAAAGATTTATTCGCTGAAAACCTTGGCATTTATGTCTGGAAGTATGTGCGGCAATTAGCAGGAAAATCAGTCTACAAGCAAATTCGCGCTCTGGCAGAAGATGAAGTCAAAGCACAAATCGGAAGCAAGCTTTCGCCTGTGGTTGCCGATCAGATTTATCACGAACTGGTTAAACCACTGCACCAGCAAGTCTGGAGTTATGTTGCCGAGCCACTCAGGCAAGTAGTGCCCGGCATGGCCGGCGTGCTCGCCGGTTTGCAAAAATGGGACGGCGGCTTTGGTCAGCATGATAGCGGTTGGCTGGCCTATTATGATTTTGTCAGCCAGATAGGCGTAGAAGGAACAGCGCCATTACACGGTTTAATCGAGCTGGCAAAAACCAGCAGCTGGTGGTGGCCATTTGAAAATGTCTGCATATTGACCGACAAACCAGAAACATTGCACCGCGATAATCGCAGCCGGTTGCATAACGAAACCGATATGGCTATGAAGTTTCGCGATGGCTGGGGCATTTATGCCTGGCATGGAGTGCTCGTTCCCGCCTACGTTGTGCTTTTGCCGGAGCCACTTACTTTTGATTTAATTGAGTCTGAACCAAATGCTGAGATTCGCCGCGTACTGATTGAACGATATGGACTAGACAATTATTTGCGCGAAGGGCGGGTAATTAAAATTCACCAGGATCAGTGCGGCATTCTATATCGCATGAACCTGGCTTCAGATGAGCCTATTCTTGTAGTCAGAGTGCAAAACTCCACACCAGAACCAGATGGAACGATTAAAGAGTATTTTTTGCGCGTGCCACCAAATATGATGCGGGCGCGGCAAGCGGTGGCCTGGACCTTTGGTTTAAGTGAAGAAGAATATGCTCCCCTGGCAGAGACATGACCAGACGGGCTCTACCTCTAAAGGCGTCGCTGAAATTAGCAACAGCAGCGATGTTGCTCACGGCTTTATGCACACCGGCCGCCGCTCTAGCCGCAGGCGATGCCAATCAAACTTCGAATGTCGGCCCACTGGGCCAATTTAAAATTCAAATCAAAGAACGAAACGGCGAATTTCACAATAGACTTCTGATTCGGCGCGGCCATCGCGTTCTACTTGATCAAAGCGCTTATAACATTGCTCTCGTTGACCCGGCCAGCGGTGAGCCCAACTTAGGTTTTACCGGGCGGGGCAAGCTCAAATTGTTCGACCTTACTGGTGATGGCGTAGATGAAATTATCATTCGCCAGTGGTCAGGCGGCGCTCATTGTTGCTACACCTACGACATTTATTCACTAGATGCGCGCTTGAGCCATATCGGTCATTTTGCTCTCGGTGACGGACACATGCTCACAATGCTTTCAACAAAAAAACGGCAGATGCTGATACTGGAAGACTCAAGCTTTCGCTATTGGCGCTCGAACGTTTATGAATTTCCCAAAGTGCCGCTTACCTGGCGCAATCATGTTTTTGTCGCAGACAAAACTATGATGAAAAATCTTAATGCCCTGAAACTGGATAATAAGCTTTTGCAAGAACTGCGCCAGAACTCCGGTGAAAATAAATCTGAGCCTTTATATCGCACTCTCATACAGCTTTATTATTCGGGCCGCGCTTCAGAAGGGCGAAAGCTAATACAGCGATTGCACGGCAACGACGAAACCGCGGCAGCACTGCACAAAGATTTTGTTGATCAATTAAAGCGCAGTCAATTCTTTAAAGCAATTCTGTCGCTGAATAGTAGCGTTCTTTGAAGTTTTGCATGTCGATAATCTGCACCTTGCCGATTGGCATCAAATCTGCCACCACAGCTTCAGTACGAGGCTGCAATCCAGGTTCACCATGGCGCACAATTCTATCTATCCGATCAATAGATTTGCGAGCCCAATCGACACCGGCACGAATATATTTGGTGTCTTTGGGATCATCAAAAAACGAGTCGAAATAAGAAATATCGGAAGTGCCTGAATAAACTTGATAGAGGCCGGCTCCGCCAACAAGCATCCACGACGGAATCTCAAGACACTCACCAACAGCTCCGGCCAGCCAGTTGCCGAAATTCTCTCCCGCCGGATTACCCTTGCATTGCTTCAAATTTTTGATGTCGTTGGCGCCATTCGATTTTTCAGTCTCGTAATACCAGGCGATTTTTGCAGCCAGGCAAGATATGGAATCTTTGCCATAAGTATCTTCTATATTCTTGCTGGCCAGACGGGCGCGCAAGAGAAAATCCACGGGTTGAATTCCCTTCGGAACAGCAGGCAAATCGTATGAGTCGGCCCAGAGATTATGTGACGGGCTATCGCCGCAAGGCGTCACTGCGGCGTCGTCTTGCGACTCGGGGGAATATTCAAAATGCGAGGGAGAAATTGGCATGGTAATTCCGGTTTGTTTTCATAGTGAAACAAGCCTACATAACAATAACGTCACACACTTTTAGCTCAGTCAGTCAGAATCTGTTGGCAATTGAGGCGCAGCCGGCACCAGAAGCAGTTCTTTAATCTCCACCGACTTAATTGTCAGGCCCCATTCGCGCGTCTGTTTTTCCAGAGTCGATTTAAGAGTTTTATTGATGTTCTTTTGCTCTGACTGCAGAGTTTGCAGATCATTATTTCCCAGCACTGAACGCAAAACAGTCTGCAAAACTGCACTGGTGCTCTCTTTTGCGTCGGTCACTCTTGTTACGGCCTTTTTCGCGTCGCCCACCTGAAACAAGCAAATAACAGACACGTTCACTGTTTGCCGCTCTAAAGTTGTCACCGTTATGGTCGGAGTTTCAACCACCATCACGCGCATGTCCACAGTCTCTGCGCTTTCAAGCAGCGGCACAATCAAATGTGTCCCGCACCTTTAGTCGCCACAACCTTGCCGAAGCGATAAATTACCAGTCGGTTACTGTCCTTTACCACCTTGATGCCCGACATCAAAAGCATGACGATCAGGACCAGTATTCCACCAAGAATTTCCAACTTCGCCCCAGGCCAGGTAACTTTTCGCCGATCGATACATTTGAGTGTATTCCCCCTTTCGGGTTTGTAGCCGTCATGTAATGTGGAATATTGCAAGGGGAGGCGGAATGCCAGAAACTAAGCCACCAGGAATAATTCAACAACTTCGCGCCCGGGCCGCTCGCTCCACTGAGCCTACGGCTGACGGCGGCGTGCAGAAGCGTGGCATATTATTTCTGCTTTTCGGCGTGCTTTTGCCGCTGACGGCTATGTTGTTCGAGTGCACTTTCCATTTTTGCGCTCAACACTTTTTTGACCCTTTTCCGTCAGCCAGTCATGTTGTGCTTTTTGCACTGATTCCTCTAAGCAATTTTCTCGTCTGGTTAGGCACCAGGCGCGATCTTTCCAACCATTATGCCTTTATGTCGCTATGCAGTGGAATGGCTATGGGTGTGAGCTGTCTATATACGCTCATGCTTTTGCCGCTCACTCCGATCTCGTGCTTCTTTACCCTGGCTTTAGGTTTGGGCCTGCTCGGTTTAGCACCTCTGCTTTCAGTGCCCTGCAATTACATTGCCGGCAAATCGGTTTGCCAAATGGCCGCGCGCAAAGGCACTTATTTCAATGCCCATCAGTTTGAGCACATGGGCCACATGATTATTCTTGTGATGGTGATTGCCATTGAACTACCCTCAACATTGACACGCATAAATTTGAGTCGGGCGGCCGACGAACATCCAGCCATGGCTCAAGACGGCATCAATTGGCTACGCAAATTCGGAAGTAGAGAAGTGTTGTTGCGCGCCTGCTACGAACGCTCGGGCCGTGCCACAGACATACTCGGATCGCTTTATGAAAGCGGTCATCCGGCAGGCGTCGATGCGGCCAGGCGTATCTTTTACAAAGTCAGCGGCAAGCCTTTTAATTCTGTGCCAATTCCCAAGTCGGCCCGAGCGACAATTCAACATGCCGGTGTAATCGATAATCCGGCCGATCTCAATGCCGGCGTCGCCGATGAATTTGATATCGATACTGACATTGCCGGCGAGGCAGTGAGCGCAGTGGCCAGAGGCTTGTCGTTGACCGATTCGAAACTTGACGGCCAAATCGATGCAACGGCGGCCACCGCATCACTTAACTGGTCAATGGCTTTTACCAATGAGGGAAAAATTGACCGCGAGGTGCGTGCCAAAATTTTGCTGCCACCACAGGCAGTGGTGACAAAAGCCACACTGATTACTGGAAAAACTGAACGTGACGCCATCATCATGGTCAGGGGAAAAGCCCGCAGTCGTTACAAACAGGCGGTCATGGCGCGCAAAGATCCCCTGTTGGTAAGCACTTGCGGCCCAGATCAAGTGCTGGTTCAATGCTATCCGGTGAGCGCGGGAGAAACGGTCACCATTAAGCTGGTGATGGCTGCGCCAATGGAATTAGACAAAAATTCTAACGCCTTTTTAAACTTACCGGCATTTCTAGAGCGTAACTTTGAAGCTGAGGCGCCAAACTCGGTAGACGTGCTCTCGACTATGCCGCTTTCGACTAATATGACGGCAGAAAAAGATCAACCTTTTCAGTTGGTCAACAAGGTCATACCGGACAAATTGGTGTTGATGCATCATATTACCGGCAATCTGAACGCCGCACAGCTAGCCGGTTGCAATGCCGTCGTTACAGCCGACCGTGACAAAACCGTTAAATCGGCCTGGAGTAGCTTAGAGAATTGTCGATCAGGATCATATGTCGAGCGCGCCCTGCGGCAAAATTTGTATCCAGGCATCAAACACTGGATCATCGTCGTTGACGGCTCTAACGCCATGCAAGACTTCATGCCGCAAATAGCTGAAGCTTTGAAGTCGGTACCGCCGTTTACCACTGTTGAAATGAAAGTCGTTGGAGAAGCACCGCGCCAATATGCCAGTGCAGAAGAGCAGTTGAAAAACTATCAAGCAAAAGGCGGTGAAGATGATTCAACCGTACTTAACGCAGCACTAACGAAGGCAATGGAGACAACGGACACGTCAGTTTTGTGGATTCACGCCTCGCAACCTGTAAGCGTAGGCAACAGCGAGACAGTGTAAAGCGCAATTAAATCGCGCTTTACACTGGCCTCTGCTTTTCGATTTGCAAACAGTAGCCGGGCCAAATGAACTTTTCAATGGGCTCAATAATCATATTGATTTGGTCAGAGTACCTCGCTCAGGCTCGCTCAAAGCTGACCTGATATCGCTATTTTCTACTTGCGGCAGCACCGCACCGGATGCCGATATTGGCTACAAAGATGAATATACAAATAAGCCCGTAACGAACAAAGATCTTTTGGTTGATCATGTCAATTCAATTGAAGTAGACGAGCGGCTGGCCAAGATTTGGGCTAATAACAAGATTGACTTTGAAGTGCGCAATCAAGGTTATTCTTTCGAAGCGGTTAAACTTGCTCAGGAATTTCAAATTGTGAGCCCTGTTTCCAGTGCCATTGTCGTTGAAAAGCCTACAGTACCACAACCTATAAAAGTAGTGGCACCCAAATATTCGTTAGCGAACGTATTGCCAGGCAGCACTAACGGCTCTCAACGAATGGAAAAAAAACATGACAGCTTTGCCAGCAGCAGAGAAGAAGCTGGGGCGCCGGTCGCCGCCACTAGCAATGCTAAAGACGCAGAGGAAGTGGCCATCGGCATTGATGCCACCGCTAGCGACGATGAAGGTAAACCAGTGCCTGAAGCCGACACCTGGTTGCTGTTGGCTTTGATAGCCATACTTCTGCCCACCTGGTTGCTTAAACGTCGGCAGCTCAGATGTGATCGCAGTGCAATCTGATGCAGCCGTCGCTTCTCCAGAGCGAGGACGTTTAAATAACCTGGCCATTATTTCTACAATTTTTGCACTAGTCTCATTCTGGCCGGTACTGCTCTGGTACGGCCAGCGACTAAGCGATAATTCCGATGAGCCGCTGGGTGTGGTGGCACTGGTCACATTTGTGGTGCTCGTCTGGCGCTCCGGGCGAATTCAATGCGCGGCCCCGAATTTTGCCGCCACCATTTTTGTACTCTTATACTGCCTTTCAATTTTCTTCGCACCAAAGCTCGTCAACGCCGCGCTGGCCCTGGCTGTCATCGGAATTATCGCAAGTGGAGGACGCATTGCCAACCTGACACTGGGCCACTGGACATTGCTGTTTCTCTCGCTGCCACTTGTGGCATCACTGAATTTCTATCTCGGCTATCCTTTGCGTTTAATTGTTTGTGCGCTGGCCTCACCGCTCCTGAATATAAATGGCTTCAGCACCGCGGCCCAGGGCACATCGCTGTTGTGGAACAACCAGACAATAGAAATCGACGCTCCATGCAGCGGTGTCAAAATGCTCTGGGCGACCCTTTACCTCACCGCCACGTTAATAAACCTGAGCAATATTCGCGGCCATCGTGCAGCACTGTATGCGGTGGTAAGCGTGGGAGCGGCGGCATTTTTATTGCTGGCAATTTTGATTCTGTTCATGGCCAATCATTTTGGCGACAAAGAAAATAAAGTAGTTCGTGTTTCTGCGCCGAAAACCAAAATTGACATCGCTCACATTTGTTTTTTTCCGCTTGCGCCCTGGCCGCGACCTTGCCACTTTTGCGGCCGCAGCACGAAGTCATAGCGACGAATAAACAATCGTTTGACTGGCCTACCACATTTGAAGGACAGCCATTGCGACCGGTGCCTCTGTCAGCAGTTGAAGCGCTGTGTTTGCGGGCTGAAGCCCGGTGCTGCCATAGTCGCCTGATAGCAATCTAGTGCAGAAATATTTGCGCTCTTAATTTGATTTTGCATACAAGTGAACTTACAGTCAGACTTTGTCAAACCGTTGTCAGGTCACTTCATAAGAATCAAGAAAAGATTAACTGACTATTTGATTAATAACAAAGCAATTTTTTTAGAGAGATAGCGAAAAAAAACTAGCAAGGAGCAATTGCAGACCGAAGTCGACAACTGCTCCTTGCCTCAAGGCTACAGAGCTACCAGCGGTATACGGTATTAATGTCTACCCAGCCGGCGAAGCCGTCGGCCAGACAATCTTTCTTCTCGCCATCATTGTAGTGATACAGGAAGACTTTGCTTTTGACCGCCGCATCAAGGGTAACCAGTTGATTGTAGTGCGCGTGCACAGGGGTGGGAAAAGCTGTTTCACAATCGTGGAAAATCGTGCAACAGTGGCGAACAGATTGGCAAAGTGTTCAGGCTCGAAGATGGTATCGCCAGAAAGCCACACTCTGCCGCAATCGGTGTACCAGGCAATGCCATAACAGGGGATTGGTATTTGATTGGCATGGCAATGCACTGTCTTCACCATGGTGAATTCAATTCCATTCCAAACAAATGCCAACTCTTCGCTCACCACTTCAAAAAACGTCTCGAGAGTGGCGTCGATACCGGGCACCACGCAACCGTTCTGCAGCATCTCCCACAGTTTTACTTCGATAGAACTGTGTAGATAAAGCTTGAGCCGTCGCCTGGTGCCGTCAGCATTTATGAATGCGGGGTCGAAATATGTGGCCAGGGCCAGATATTCCATGCCGCCACAATGGTCAGAATGCAAATGGCTGATGTAAACACCATCAAGCATTCGCAGGTGCAAGCCGGCTTCTTTCAGTGAACACCGAACATCGCTGCCGGCATCGATCAAAAGCCTCTTGTCGCCTTTCGTGAGCACCATGTTGCTCTGGCGATTGTCCTGAGTGAAGGCAGAGCCCGCACCCAGAAACTGTAGGGTCATGGATGGGTTTTTGGTAGAAGTGTTGATGATTCTCCTTTTGTGCGATTCAGACTTTGAGCTTCTAATTGCGCCACCTCGTTTTGATTATGTACTCACTGGTCAAAACCACATTTCGCAGAGCCGAAGCTCCAAGTAAGGGTGCTGAATTTTGTGAATTCTGGTGGCTTGTTGGATGTTTTCTGCTTGCTCGAGCTGGTGGATTTGAATGAGATAGTTCCAACATCGCTTTTGCACAGGCAGCGAATCAAGCCCGATTGGCTCGAAGGGCACAATCTGGGCGAAAATACAAAAACTCAGCTCTGGCGCAAACCGCGCCGCTTTGCGGCAGCAGTTACTGCAAAGACACCAACAAAATTGGCCGCCAGATGGAATTTACCGCAAACGAATTTTTCTAATATCAACAGCACCAACCGTGTACAGAAGGGCAGACTTAGCTCAATTGTCAAGCCCCGGACACCCTGGCACGTTTGGATTCCCAGTCTTTCAGGGCATATTAATGCGGTAGCTTTTGCTCAGGTATCTCCGCAAAATGCCTAAATTCGAACACGGCGAAAATCACTTAAAACCAGCGGAGCCAAGCGCTCTAGAGCGGTCGTATCTTGATGTAGCCGTGCGTGCTGCGATTGAACCGGCGGTGCGCACTTTCACCTCGGGCGACAAGGCCGCGGTGATTGAAGACGAAATCAGCACCTACTCACGGGCTTTTATTAAAACCGCGCCGCTCTTTATGAAGGGCAAGCTTGCTCTGGGTGGCCTGGCTCTGACATACGCGGCCGATCAAGCCAAGGTTGGCGATACCGCCGTTCACCAGTTGACTGATGCCACCCTTGGCATAGGCAAAGCAGCTGCCCTTAAAGGCAGTTTTGCTTTGATGGAAAAGCGAGCACTGTCGCCGGCCCTGAGCGGCGTGCAATTGGGAATTATTGGGCGCACCGCCGAAGCTGGCCTGACGCGCGAAAGCTATCAGACAAAAACTGGTGATTTCAGCCTGACGAACGGCTTATCCACAACATTTAAAACCGCTTTCAATCCTGGCAATCTTGCTGTAGATGCCCTGACTTTCGGCGCCGCCGACGTTCTCTGGGGGCGCGCTTATCTGAAAAGTCGCGGCGCTATTCGTTTTGACACTCCCCTAAAACAGACACTCACAGCCGGCACCATGGGCACCGCTTCCGGCACCGGCAACGAATTTGTGCGCCAGTGGCAATCAGACGAAAAATTCAATCTGCCCTTGATTCTAGAGCGAGGCTTAGCTTCAGGAGTAGTGGCTACAGCGGCCGGTCGCCTGGGCGGCATCCAATCAGAACGCCATATGCGGCTCAATGTAAAAGACGGCCCCGACGCCGTTGCCGAAGCACGCAGCACACCATTTCAATTGGGAAAAATTGCCGACGCCAGACAAGCCGCCCTGCGCGATGGTGAGTTTACCGCCGGGCGCGAAGTAGCAAATTTGCAAACGCCCACCTGGAAAGGCACCATCAAGACGGCCGAGGGTGAAATTCCGGTGCTCTTCAGGCCGCACACTGGCACTGAACCTTTTGCCCTGCGCATGCAATCTGAAATAGCCGGATATGGCCTTTCGGGCAAAATCAAATTCGAAAACTCCATGCCGGTTTCGGTGGCGCGCACAGTAGAAGTGAACGGCAAAACCGTGCACGGTTATGTGCAAGAAATGCACGGGCAAAATTTGCTCGAAGCCGTGCATCCAGGTGGCCAGCGCACATTATTTAAACCGCCGCCCCGCAAAGTAATTGATGAATTTGTGCAGAACAAACCACTTTTTGAAAGCTATCAGGAAGCCTGGGCCAAGCGTTTAATTATGGGCGAATGGGATAATCATGCGCTCAATTTTATTGCCGACAAAACCCCCGGCAAAGTAGCAGTGAAGAATATCGACCTTGGTGACGGTTTGCGACCAGCCACCAGTCAACTCGATTTAATTCCGCGTGCCGGCATCAGACGCGGATATGAAAATCTCAATCAATACCTCTATGACGCGGCCGCCAACAAACCTCTGCCCTTAGCAACAGTCACCAAATTAAACGACTTTGTCAGTACATATAACAATGCGGCCGGTAAGCTGGAGCTGCAGGGCCTGGGTATGACGCCGCAGCAGGTTGAAGGCGCTGTAGGCAGAGCCAGCTGGTTAGCAAAAAATGGTAGGCTTCCCAAAGGCGACGCTGAGCCAACAAGTTATCAACTGGTTCAGCGGGTTTCGCAAATGCTGCGCGGTAGACCGGCTATGCCCAGTTTCATCGACCGCCATAATATAGACGACTGAGTCGTTGCCTTAGCAAAAAAATTTAGGAATTAAAATGAGTCTTAAGGGAAAAGTTCTGTTCATCACCGGTGCCTCCCGGGGTATTGGCCTGGCCATCGCACTTAGAGCCGCTCAAGATGGTGCCAATATTGCCATCGCCGCCAAGACAGTGGCAGAACATGAAAAATTGCCCGGCACCATCTATTCAGCTGCTGCTGAAATCGAGGCTGCCGGCGGCAAAGCCCTGGCACTGAAGTGTGATGTGCGCGACGAAGAACAAATTAAAGCGGCCATCCATCAAACCGTTGAGCATTTCGGCGGCATCGATATTCTTGTTAATAACGCCAGCGCCATAAGCCTTACAGGCACTTTAGAGACAGAAATGAAACGCTACGATTTGATGAATCAAGTCAACTCACGCGGTACTTTTTTGTGTTCGAAGCTTGCCATTCCCCATCTGGAAAAGGCAGCCAATGCGCATATTCTCAATCTTTCTCCGCCGCTCAATATGTCTAAACGCTGGTTTGCGCCACACGTTGCTTACACTATGGCTAAATATGGCATGAGCATGTGCACTCTAGGAATGGCTGCAGAACTCAAAGGTAAAAAAATTGCCGTTAATTCACTCTGGCCCGAAACGGCCATTGCCACAGCCGCTATTAAAAATTTGCTCGGCGGCGAAAAAGCGATGCAATGCAGTCGCAAACCAGAGATAGTGGCAGACGCCGCTTACTGGATTTTCAATCAAACGAGTGCCGACTGCAGCGGTAATTTTTTCATCGACGTCGATGTGCTCAAGTCGGCTGGTGAAGACGATTTGGACAAATATCTAGTGGACCCCAGTGCAAAATCTAAATTGATGCGCGATTTCTTTTTGGAATAGTGCAGTTTGGGCAGGCTTATGCAGTGTGCTCGGGGATGTCAACCTACCACTAAGGCGCTTTTTCAACCACAGTTTTCAATTTCGCCAGACCCTTAGCAAAATCATTGCCACACATATCGTCCATATTCATGAACACTTGCATAACTTTGCACATGAACGGGCTTTCGCCTGTCATACCCCAGGTGACTTTGGTGGCGTGGCCTTCCGGCACGAAAGTAAATTCGGCCAGGTTATCTCCTTCAAAAGGCTTGATGAAGTGCAGATTGATGCCGATTTTTGAAGGCTCTGTTGCTTCGGCAATTTCCATGCGGCCGCTGCCGACTTCATCATTGCCCTCCCAGCCATAAATAGCGCCTTTCCCTTTATCAGCACCACTATATGTGCGCTTCATTTTGGGATCTTTTGCTTCGTAGGGAGACCATTCCGTCCACCTGTGCAAATCGTTGACGATAGGGAAAATCTTGGCCGGTGGGGCCGAAATTAAAGCTGATCGTTCCACATGTAACTGGTCGGGTTTTGTGGCTGCCATGCCGAGCACGGCAATCACGGCCACGCCAATAATTGCGGCTGCAATTAGAGCAATCTTTTTAACCATTTTTATTTTCGCTCCTTATTTTTGCAGTTTCGCCATCAATTCTTCCAGTTGATCAGTGGCTTTTGACCAGCCGTCATGAAATCCCATATTTTCATGCGCTTCTCGATCGGCTACGCGCCAGTGACAAACTCGAGCGGTATATTTAGTCTTGCCGCTTTGATCTTCAAAAGTAATGGTGGCAGTCATGAAAGGCTTTTCTGAAGGCTCCCAGGCCGAAGTATAAGCATCGGTGAAAACTAATTTTTCGTTCGGTACTACGTCCAAATAAATGCCACGATTGGGAAATTCGCTGCCTTCAGGATCACGCATGATAATTTCGTTGGAGCCACCGGGACGCAAGTCCATGGTCGCCCGTGGCGTCATATATGGTGCTGGCGTAAACCACTGCGTCAATAACTGAGGAGCAGTCCAGGCCTTATAGACTAGCTCGCGCGGGGCATCGATCAGGCGCGTCAGGCCTAACTCGCGCTCATTTGAAGTGGTATTGGCTACGGTGCTCATTGTGTTCTCCTGTTAGGTGCAAATTTAAATTTCTGTTGTCAATTCTGTGGTGAATAAAAATTGCAGATAGCTTCTGACGCATAGAGATTCTTGGCCGCCTGAATATCTAATTGCAAGACACCGATGTGCTCTGTCATCTGCCGATCACAGACGGTACGCAACTGCGGATGAGTAGTGTAGACCTCTTGCACCATGGTGCCGAGCAAACAGCTATACATCGAGAGTTCGACATCGAGCATGGCAATGCGAAAATCGACATAACCCAGAAGTCTATCCAGAGGATCAGTATGAGCGTGGTAGGGTGCTGTACCAAAAATTTGCTTGGCCATGACGCCGAAATCTTCAGCAGCGGCAATGCCTAGTTGTTCTTTGCTGTCGAAATGGTGGAAAAAACTCCCCTTAGTGGTCCCTGCCGCCGCGCAGACATCGTCGACTGTTGTGCCGGCATACCCTTTTAAGCGAATGGTGTCGCGAGCGGCCTCAAGCAGCTTCATTCTCATATCATCAACAACGCAAGGTGCACAAGATTACAATCTACTGATGATTGCTTCAATCTGGCGGCGATGCACGCGCTGATGAATAGCAGCGAGGCAAATCCATTTATGCAAAGTGAGCGGGCCGAACCAGGGGTGTTCAAAAGTGCCAGTTGCCCACTGGTCGCCGCGCAGGCCGCGCACAGCATTGAGAAAATCATCGCTATAAACACGATATTGATCGAGGCAAACCACCCCTGACAGTTCACCAGGCGGCTTGACCGCGGCGGTGTCAGCCACACCTGGAGGTTTTTCTCCCGCCGCTAAATGCTGCGCTACGACTTTGATTGTCGAACCGACAATAATTAGATGTTCTAGTACCATGGCCGCCGACCAGAATCGCGAACTGTCTTCAATGGCGGGCAAACGCGGCACAAGTACTTTCTTGTCACGCAATGGTTCAGGTATCAGCATCACTTCGCGCAGAAGTAATTTTGACTCTTTTTCGAAAAGCCTTATGGCACTGTCAAAAGAAATTTTGCAAAAGATTGGAAATACAATAGTTTTTTGCAAATACATTTCTAGAGCAGGTAAACCAGAGCCGGGTGGAGCTAGTTTAGGCAATTTCAAGTCGGCGTCTTCATTCATATGCGTTAGCTCAGTCTATCTCTTTAGCGCGAAATCTGTAGCCTACTCCGTAGATACTTTGAATATTCGAGTCTTTTGTATCCTCATCTATTTTTTCTCGCAGTCTCTTCATACAAGACTTCAGATTATCTGGAGAACGTTCCGAAGAGCCGGGCCAGACTCTGTCAAATAGAGCCTCGGCACTAAAAACAGTATTTTCGTTTTTAATAAAAAATGTCATCAAGGCAAACTCTATAGGGGTAAGACTGATCTGCTGACCACGTCTCAAAAACTTGTGTTCATCCACTCTAAGTTCGAAAATTCCAGCATTGAGAATTGGCTGAAGTAGCTCGCCCGGTCGGCGCAGCAATGCTCTAATGCGCATAGACAGCTCTTTTAGAGCAAATGGCTTGGGCAAGTAGTCATCAGCGCCAGATTCAAAACCAATCTCTTTGTCCAGCAGAGTGCCCTTATCGGTCAAGAATAAAATCGGTGATTTGCCACCCTTGCTTCGAAAAGAACGGCAAATCTCAGGTCCTTCCATTCGTGGCAGCTGCCAGTCGAGGATAACAACATCATACTGAAAGCCCAAAAGCCGATGCAGAGCCAACTCGCCATCAACTTCCCAGTCGACAAAATAATTTTGACGACTGAGCCACTGAACTATCGACTCCCCTAAATCGGCATCATCTTCAGCTAGCAAAAGTTTGGCCATGAGATTGTTGTATGATTTCCCGGTAAAACTGCACCTAGGCCTGACTTACGAACAAAAACTTCATTTCTTATACCATATATCGCATTTCGACGGCCCAGCGCACATGAGCGATTGGTCACGGGCAGCCAGGTTTGGCATTATTTCGGCAGTATCTCTGCTGTTTTGGGAAATACTGCTGGCCATTTTTCTGGTGGGCACGGCCCATGAAATTCAAGCTGCCGTCAAGTGCGAAAGGCAAAAAAGAAACTTTGTTTCGGCCACTAACAGAATAGCAAATCTCAACCAAGCATTGGCTCTCCAATATCGGCTCAGGCTGATGGTCCCTGTTGATCAAACAGCGCGGTTAGCGGAGAAGATTAAATACACCGAAAGCCTGCTGGCTGCAGAGCAGCGCCAATTGAGCAAACTAGCAAGACTAGATGCCAGCGCACAAGCAGTGCAAGGACTGCAGCGCATCAAGGCCATTGCCGATGCTCGCAATCAGTTCTCTCTTTTGATTGTCCTGGCGGCCGCAAGCAACCTTTTGCTGGCAGCCATAATGATTGTGTACGTAAAAAGCTTGCTGGCAAGACTTTCCAATCTCGAACACAATTTTGAGAATTGTAGAAAGAAATTGTCGACAGGGCTGCGCGAAGTTGGCAGCGACGAACTCAGACAGTTAGACCGGCTATTTCGGCAAATGACGAAAGCCCATGAGACCTCAAAGTTGACCGAATCTAGCCTGGTGGAAGGGGCACCGGATGTAATTTTTAAATTGAACAGAAATGGCCAATTCGACGAGATCAATAGTGCCGCACTTTCTCAATGGGGCTATCAGCCCGAGGAGCTGCAAGGCCGGGCCTGGCAAGGCGTGGTGACACCAGAATCGATTGCCCCGATGCAGGAATTTTTAGGCGCACTATCTATTAGCAGCGAACCTGCGTCGCTAAGGGTTACTTTTGTGCGAAAGGATCAAACTCACTGCCAAAGTCGAATATCTTGCTGCTGGTCAAGTGAAGAAAACTGCGCCTTCTGCTTCGCCAGCGATATCGACGCTGAAAAGAACCGTGAAGACCGGCTTAAGGTGCAAGAAAGTGAATATCGAAGCTTGATGTACAACTTGCCCGTGGGCCTACTGCTTGTGGATGAAAACGGCGCCTTCCAGACGTGCAATAAGGCCATGGAAAGTCTGCTGGGGAAGCTTAATGGGGCTCCGTCAATGACGCTGGATGAGACCTTCGCTAGTGCCGACCTGTACAGTGGTGGCATTATGGCGAGAGCGCGGCAGGAGCAACCCCTGCGGTCAAGCATCCGCAGAGAAAAAGGCGAACAAATACCTTGCGATATCACAATCCAAGATCTGAATCAGTCAAGTTTTCTAGTCGTGGTGGCTGACGCCCGCGAAAAAATCAAACTCAAGAATTTAAAACAAGACCATATATTTACCCTGCGAAGCAACTTCGCCGCCCCCTTAACACGGGTGAGAAAAATACTGCAAGGAGTCAATCCAAAAGGTGAGAAGGCTGCCAATCGCAGAGACAGAGCGGTGCAGAACACCGACAGACTTCTGCGATTAATAGACGAGCTACTTAAACTGGAAGAGCTTTCTCCGGGCAAGCTGCTAGGAGCCCTGCGCCCCGTGTCAGTTGAACGGCTTATCAATGAATCTCTGGCGGCCCTGTCTGATTATGCTTTCAACCAGGGAGTCACTGTTTCCAGTCGAATTGAACCAGCCATTGTCAGAGCCGATGCCGAAAGAATAGTGCAGATACTCATTAATTTGCTCTCCAACGCAATCAAGTTTTCTCATCGGGGTGGCACTGTGGTGGTGAGCGTTTCCGCTGACGAGGGCCAGGTCGAATTCAGCGTCACCGACAACGGTCGAGGAGTACCTGAACACCTGAAAGAGCAAATTTTCGAAACCTACGGACAGGGACAGACTTCTGATGCGAAGACCGGAACTGGGCTCGGTCTGGCAATCTGCAAGTCTATCATCGAAGCTCATGGAGGCGTAATTGGGGTCAAAGCCGCCGCAAAGGCCGGCAGTATTTTTTGGTTCCGCATACCGCGGGCTGGTGAATTAGAATGAGCTTTATATACACATACTGGCACAGCAGGCTTGGAAAGAAAGCTTTGCTACTAGCGGCAATAATTGTGCTATGCAATTTGGCTTTTGTTGTTTCGACACTAGTAATGCAAATGTGCTTTGAAAGCCAACTCAAGCAAGAGCCGGCCGCCCACCTGGTGGTTATCTCAGTAGCAAAAATCTCGACAGCTCTACAAGACGCGGCGTCGGCGTCTCTTGCACCGAAACAATCGGAAAAATTTAGCAAAAAGAATTATATGATTTTATTTGCGGAATGCGCCACACAAATAACAGAGTTACGGATGGTGCTAAAAGATAGGCCTTCAGATACTGCGATCTTAGACGGCGTCAATATGTCAGTCAATCAGGCCTCCGGTCTGGCTAAAAGAATTAACGCACCAGATTACGATCAAAAATCTTCTTTTTCAAAATTTCAGCACTTCAGTTACGCAACAGAATTAGTAGACCTGACCGACTCTATGTCGCGCCAGCTCGACAAGCTTCAGGGCAAATATTATGCCATTGAAAGCAGCGGCAATTCCTTGACCAATCAGGCGCATAACAGCCTGATCAACAACACTATTTTTCTGGCAGTGATCGCGAATGCGCTAATAACAATAGCCATCTTCCTCAATTTCATTCGCAATATCGGTGGTCGCATCACGGCAATAAGCAATACAGCCGGCAGTGCGGCCGGGCATGCCGATGCAAAACCGATAAAATTCACAAACGACGAAATCGAAGATGTCAACGTAGCGTTTCGCCAACTGGCTTTTCAAATAAATTCAGCCAAAAGCCGCGCCCGTCTGATTCTTAAAAATGCCGCCAACTTTATTTGCATGATTGACCAGAAGGGACTCATTGTCAGTGTGTCCGAAGCAAGCGCACGCATTCTGGCACACAACCCCGATCAACTTATTGGTCGCCGACTAAATTCCATCCTTACTGCCCAGGCGGCCGAAATCGTCAATGGAGCGCTAAAGAACCCCGGTGAGAATTTGACCACCACATTCGAATGCCGGGTAGCCACCACACCTAGAGGACACCGAGAGTTCAGGTTCGCCCTGAGAACGAGCCACAATCATGATTGTATCTGCGTTGGCTACGATATCTCAGAAGAAAACAAAGTACTGGCACAAATCAATGCCAGTCAGGAACGTCACAAACATATTTTAGACGCCTTACCTCTTACGGTTTTAGGGCTCAATGCGGCCGGCAAGATCAATTCAGTCAATCAAGCGGGCTCACTAATGTCGCAATATTCGGCGGAAGAGCTTCTCGGCCAGGCCCTGGAAACTTTCTTAGCCGATTCGAATTATCCCCGCTCCCAGTCGTCCAGTAAGGAAGATACTTATACAGGCAGTGGGGCAAAGCTAAGACAAAGACTGAAGAGAAAAGACGGCAGCTCAATAGCTGTGGAAGTTCACATCTGCACCTGCAGCGAAAAAGAGCTGGGCACATCAACGACCCTGGCATGTCTGCGCGATCTTTCGATAGAAGTTGAAATTGAAAGCGCCAAAAGAGATTTCATTAATATGATCGGTCACGATTTGCGCTCGCCGCTCACGTCCCTTCACATGGCCCTGATCGTAATGGCACAGGAAGGCGACCACCAAGAAGTGGCGGAAGGCCAAGTCATCCTCGAAAACCTCATTGTCCTCACCACTGACTTTCTCTACCTGGGCAAACTGGAGGCTGGAGAAGAGCAACTTTTCGCCACAAAAAAATCTTTTCTATCAGTCTTCAATACCATAATTGGCGCGCTGAGCGACTCACCTTTAACCCGCGCCCTGTCGCTCAATATATCAAAGCCTGCCCAAGACTTTGACCTTAAAACCGATGATTTGCGTCTGGCTGAAATAATCACTCATTTGCTCACCGCACTGAACACAAGCGGTTCGCCAGAGACAAGCTTCTGGCTCGATTTTGCCTGCGAGAAATCTGAATTAGTCGTCCAGGTTGCCGGTGCAGTGGATAGCGGCAGTGCCAGCATGATTGCAGCTGAAGATGCGAGCGCGCTGCGAAATCGCTTAAGCCTCGACCTGGCTCGAGCGCTGGTGAACCTGCACGGAGGCACTCTGGATGCGTATCAGCTCGAAGAAAGAAGCGGTTATCGCATTGGTATAGACACAGAGTTACCGTGCTGACACTTTTGCTCGCTATTCTGCTGTCATCGGCAATCGAGGCCGCAACTAATTAACTTTGGAGATCAACTATGCCTAACAACTCTGGCGACGTCGCAGCTTTCAAATCACTTAACGTAGATGATTCCGCAAGCTCAGAAAAGAATTTGACTCAGCCTATAAATTTGGCTGACAATCAGCTGCTTCGGCATCTAAGGGAAGAGCTGGCAGTTGATGGAAAAACCTCATTACCAAAAATTGACCTCATTTGCAGCGCACCCGGCAAGAGCGATAAAGATTCAGCCAAGCGAATGGAGCAGATTGATAAAGGCAGCAGCGAACAAATCAATAAATTTTTAGACGCTCACCGAATGGAGCAGGCTCACAAAGGCAGCGGAGAAATCAATAGAGATTCAGACGCTCAGAAAGAATATTCTAAAATCCTAAAAAAGCCGGAGAACAATTAAAGAGCGGGATTGAAGAGTTAAATTTCATGCCACGCTCACATCAAGCCAATGGCAATCATATTAGTGTCTACTCTCGGAAGCGTCCAGCATAATACTCTCAATGTCGCTTCCGGTAGCCACTGCTGTCAAGGAATGTGCGGCTTTAAGTCCTTTCGGAATAGCAAAAAAGGTTAGCGGAATGTTGCGATAGGCGATGCTTCGCGTTTCGAACTCCGGCCGTGTACTTTGATCAAAAGTCACGTCTTTATAAAGCAGTATCCTCGCTTGCGGATTTGTTAAGTAAAAGCCCTCAACGAACCGTGCGACGCCATCCTTGAGAGAAAAATCGCTGGAGGCGATGTACGTTCTCTTAGACGTCGAAGCAGCAATGGCTTTGGAACGATTGTTCGGTTGATACAGAAGTTCGAAGGCGCCACCAGCAGTAGCGCTCGGGCGGCCGGCAACTCTCGGGGCCCGGTGTTTTGTACTAACGGCGTAGGCAGATTTACCCAGATAGGACACCGGTCGAGGGACCTTATGGTTAAAGTCAAACAGCCCGCGATGTGTTGTCTCAATCCCCTTCATGCCGTTCTCGCGCCAGAGCTGGCTATTCATTGTAAAAAACTGCCTGTCTCTGTTGTAGACAGTTACATCCCACCCCGGTGCCGAAGCCACGAAGATACAGCGTCCGTTCATGCCATCCACCCGCAGATGCCTTTCACCCAGGTAAAGGGTCATTTTGCCGACACTCCAATCCTGCTGTTCCAGAACCAGACAGCGCTCCCAGGCATGCTGTTTATCAGCGGCTTCTGAGGCCGGCGCGAAACAGGCCGCCAGTATAGTAGTAATTGAAAATAACAAATTTTTCCGGCCCGTTCGTCTCAACAGTCTTTTCACCTTGATTGCGGCGCTTCTGCCTGAGTAATTTTTTTGCGATCGATGTGGCTGCCGGCTATTCAGTTCGCGCCCATTTCCTCGAGCATTCCAGACTGATTTTCGGTCAAAAACATTTTCTTGTCCATGGCTATCTTTTTATAGTTTTTTGGCGGGCACAAGGAGCTCGCTTAAAAAATAAAATCGCGCTTCAAAATTTTGTAGGTGAGCAAGGTATTGGTTTTATTGTTCGGCAAAATAACGCAAGAAGATATAGGAAAGCCTTTTAATTTGGGCAGGTTATAAATCTTGCCCAGGATCAAACTTGCTTGTTGCGGGTAGTTATTGTCCAGAGCGATAAGTTCAGGTTTCAGTTTTTGTCCGGCAAGAAGGCCGTTGGCGTCTGTACGATCCGAGACAAAGAGACCGGAGCCGCTGACAGTCTCAATTGGCGGGAAATATTTGTGAATACCGTTTGCGGTCATCACGCCAAACTTGAACTTGCCAATGTGGCGCGCAAGCTGCAATGACATACTCGTCTGATAGCGAAAATATGCGCAGCGCTTCGGGTGAAACCCAGACTTCATATACGCCACTGGATTCAGTGCACTGAACCAGGCGTAGTCCTTTATGATCGACAACGGCGCCGCTGGCGTATTGGAGACTGTTGAAATTGCTGCAGAGCACGCCGCCAAATAAAAAGAAAGAGTGATGTAGCAGACCGAAGATTCTTCCATTGCGACCCATTTGAGCAGATCACCTCAATATTTCTCAGCTGCGACTATCAAACGAATTTTCATTGCCAAACTGGCTGGTAGTGTCACAAGCCATATGCCCGCAACCACATCGTTTGTCACCATTCTCAGAAGTCTCCACATCTTTACAAAAAGGGCTGCAACATTCGTCATCATCGGCGGTGCATTTGCAAGCCACGTGAGTGCACTGCTTTACTTCGTTACTCATAACTCCTCCAGCAGCTCTACCAACTAAGCTGCATTGATATCTATATTCGAGGGTCGCAATGACACCTCAAAACTATCTTCCCCACCGGCATCTTGAGACAGGTCAACGTGAAGCGGTTGCGATTCAGGCCAGAGACCTTCTTCGTCAGCCTCTGGTTCATTCTCTTCGTCCCTCAAACCGTCTGACCACTGGCGGTCATCTCTGTTGACGAGATAAGGGCTTTCTAGATTGCCCAGGCGCTCCTCTTCGTCGGCAAAATAGTCGCGAGCATAAGCCTCACCGCTATCGTCTCTAAAAAACGCTGATTCGTCTACGTCTCGATTGGGAATAACGATTGGCTCATCATCGGCTTGAACAATCGTGAACGGCATTGGCTTTCCGCTAACTGCATTAGCTCGACGTTTACTTGCGCGCTTCATGTGAGCCTCCTTAGCATCATTTCCTGCCTCTGCCTAGACGCAAACAAACCCGCTAAGTTCCTTTGGAAAATCTCGAAAGCGGCTCTACAGCTACACTGCTGAGCTTCCAAGCTCGAGCTGGGTGACAGCACGCAGGTGGTATATAGCTTTTTGCAGTATTCTTATGGCTGTCGTTTTAGAAAGGTAGGCCATGACCAGTCAAAAACCGCGTCCGCTAGAGCAAGAAGATGCAAATCAGGCCTTGCCTGTAGAGCGAGCCAGAACCATGCCCGCCAACTTTTACCTCGACCCGGTTCAATACGACTTGAGCCTTGAAAAAATATTCGCGCGTTGCTGGCAATTTGTCGGTGACACGCAGACAATGTTTGCAGAGTCAACAAAAGATGGTGTTGTCAAAACCGGCGCCATGACTCCTTTTACTTTGCTCGAAGGCAGTTTAAACGAGCCACTTTTGCTCACTCAAGAAGAAAAGCAACTCAACTGTTTATCAAATGTCTGCACTCACCGCGGCAGTCTTTTAATTGAAAAAAATTGCGAACACAGTTCGATTCGCTGTCGCTATCATGGTCGCCGCTTCGCCTTGGACGGAAAATATCAATCAGCACCCGGGTTTGAAGGGGCAGAAGATTTCCCCTCCGAACAAGACAATTTGCCCCGCGCCGCCATGGGCAGTTGGGGAAATTTATTGTTTGCCGGAGTCAAACCCGCCCTTGAACTTGATCAAATCATCGGCGAAATGAAAGAACGTCTGGCATTTTTACCTTTAGATCAGTTCAAGTTCGCCCCTCAGCTTTCTCGCGACTATTTTATCAATGCCAACTGGGCGCTCTACATCGAAAACTATCTGGAGGGTTTGCATGTGCCATTCATCCATCCTTCTTTAGTATCGCTGCTTGATACAAAGGCCTACCACACTGACTTCCATCCTTTTTGCAATGTGCAAATCGGCGTAGCGGCCCATGAAGAAGACGCTTTTGAACTTCCGCCTTCATCGCCCGATCATGGCCAGCTTATTGCCGCTTATTATTACTGGCTCTTTCCTAACATGATGTTCAATTTTTACCCCTGGGGCCTGTCGGTCAATGTAATTATGCCGCAGAGCTACAACACAACCAAGATTCGCTTCCTTACCTATGTTTGGCGCGAAGAGCGCTTCGGCAACTATTCAGTTAAAGATATTCACCAGACCGAAATGGAAGATGAAGCTGTAGTTGAAATGGTGCAGCAAGGCATCCGCTCTCGCTTTTATGATACCGGGCGCTATTCTCCCACCTGGGAAAACGGTGTCTTTCAATTTCACAATTTGATCAGAGACTTTATGAAGGCCTGAACTAAACTGAACTGACTTGAACAAATTGGCAAAAGAAGCCCAAAATGAGAGAGAGACAGGTAAAACCTGCCTCCCCCACTTCCATCCCCCGATGAAACTTATTAGATTGTCGTTGATCGGTGCCGCTGCCGGTGGTGCCCGATTCGTTCGAGCGATGCATTGCGCCTTCGACTCACTATGTAATAATGCCTTCGCTACATAACATTGACGTAACACAAAAAAACAATTTTTGCTGCCGCTGCGATTCCTTATATAAGGAATCGCAGTCGACCTTTTTGCCTGGCAGCATATTTTGGCATTCTCGAAAAAAAACCAATCTCTGCAATGTGGTTGTTATATTCGGCCCTTACATTGACATCACTGAGAGGCAAGCAGCCTCCACCCCCCGACTCAATTCCTTTTGGAGGAAACTTACATGTCAGACGATCCAGTAAAAAACGCTGAAAGACTTTCCCACAGCTATCTTTCTGGCGGCGCCGACTCTGCCGTGCAAAATATGCAAAGAGAATACGAAAATTCTCGCGGTGACTTCAAGTCTGAATCGCAACACAAAGAATACTGGAAAAACGTGGCCAGCGAATTATCAGAAACCGGCCACCTGCCTAACATGACTGTAGCTTACCTGGATAGAAACAAAGGTCAGTTCGATCAAAATAGCGACGGCGTAATCAGCAAAAATGAAGTTAACAGAGTGGCCGACCAGGATGGTTTCGCCTCTATCTTCGCCAACGAACTGAAAAGCACATCGGCCTCGCCCAAAATGAACAAAACCTTCTACGATCAACTGGCTCACACCACCAAGCAATTCGAGTTTGATCCAAATGCTATTGAAGACGCCGATCTTAATCGCTGGGGCAGGCAGAACAATCGAGTACTGAAGCGCGAGCTGCGGGCCGATCAAGCGATGGATGCCGCCTCACCTCTGTACGAAAATGATGGCGCTCTACTGCACGCACTTGATGCATCACGCAAAGAGAACGGACGAATCAGCAAGAGCGACTACAAAGCCTTCTTGAGAGACTACAAAGAAAAAGCAGCCAACGGTGACGAAGACGAAGTCTACAACGAAAGAAACGCTAGATTCGTCAGAACCCTCTTGAACGGCGATCAACCGCTGATTAAACACCAAGGGCCATTCGGCATCGGCAAAGGCATCAACATTGACAAACTTGACCGCAGAACCGGTCTGGCTCCTGTTGACGACTTCTCACCCCACAAAGATATTCCTGAAGACGGCATCTCTGAATCGGAACAAAAATACGAAGACCAGCTCGCCGCTGACGCGCTTAGAGAGAAGGAAGAAGCCGAAAAATCAAAAGTAAAAACAAACGATAATTGCGACAGCGATCTGAAAAACAAAATCGACTCACTCGCTACTCTGAGACCCAATGAAGGTTACAGCCACGTCGCCTGCCGTTTGCTCGACATTAAAATCGACGGCCACTACACTGCTGAGCAAAAAAGAGAAATGGACACTCTGGCCGGCCAACTGAAAAACATCACCACCGGTCATAACACTCATCGACTCTACAATGGCTTCATTGTGCCGGTTTCAAACAATCTGCAAAAGCTCGAAGATATGAACCCATCACTGAAAGCTAGAATGGATCAAATGCGCGGTGTCGGCAACGACTACTAAGTTGCTGACTGATAGATAGCTCAAAAACTAAGGCTCTAATCGATAACCGACACCCCGGATGGTCCTGATTAATGGATTATCCGGGTCTGTCTCTACCTTCTGTCGTAGTCGCAAAATTGTGGTGCGCACTGTTTCAATCGACGCATCAGAATCGGTGGGCCAGACTTTATTGAGTAAATCGTCGCCTGAAAATACTCTTTGTGGGCTGCGCATAAATAGCTCCAGCAAAGAAAATTCTTTGGGATAAAGCTTGATTTGGGCGCCATTTAAACTAACAACATGCTGCACCGGGTCAAGCTCGAGCTCACGTATTTTGAGCGACTTGTATGTTACCGGTGCCGGTCTGCGTAAGAGAGCGCGGGCGCGAGACAAAAGTTCGCGGATGTCAAAAGGTTTAGTAAGGTAATCATCGCCGCCAGAATCCAGACCGGTAATACGGTCGGGCACAGTGTTTCGCCCGGTCAAAAACAATACCGGCGACGTGCCCCCGGCTGCGCGAAACTCAGTGGTTAAATCAATTCCAGTTGTATCAGGCAGCTGCCAATCCATCACGATTAAGTCATAGGTGACGCTTTTCAGGTACTCACGCGCGTCACCGCCGTTGTGCACCATATCAACCATGTATTTCGCTTCAGTCAAAGCGTCTTTAACCACTTGAGCGATAGACACATCGTCTTCGACTATTAGAACCTTTGACAAGCCCGCCCCTCTCCAGCAACACCAAGATTATAGCTACATAGAAATAGACTGTAACGTCAATGTCATTTTGCCCGCTTACATTCGGTAAGCAGGGAATTAGTCCCCGCTCATCAAGTTCCTCGAGTTCAGGGAAGTAAAATGCAGACTAACGACAGCCAGAACCCCTCCACCAGGCCACCTCACGCACACGCACCGGAAGCAGCGGTAGCCAGCTTGTCGGCTCTCTCGAATTATATTGAGGCTCGCGCCACTGGCCACGCCCTCCCTCTAATCATCGACGAACAAGAACTCAGTGTTCAGGCCAGACTGGATATGTACATTTCTATTGCCGCCCGTTCGAGCAACGCTCAGGTAATGGAAACAGCTTTCGCGCTCGCCCTGCGGACGATGCGTTCGATGCTCAACGCTTCGATTTCGAGCACCATGCCCACGGCTTCAAAATTGAAAACTTGCGAAACGCCCATTCTCAATCTGTCGCTGGAATTTGCCGGCAAGAGCGCCGAATGGCGCGCCATTATTGTGCAGATGATGGCCGACAACGTCACCACCGGCAGCGGCCATTTGAGCGTTAACCGTGCCAAACAAGTTTTGAAAGATATCGCTAAACGCACCAATTTCGTCAATCTGGTGGGCGAACTAAAACAAGAATGCAACTCCCGTCGCTTGGCGGCAATCTATTTATTGGGTTGGCTCAAACACGAAAAAGCGATAGAGCCTTTAATCGAAGCTTTCGAACGTGCTACCAATGCTGAACAGGCAGCCATAGTAGAAATGCTCTCGGGGCATTATATGCACAAACTGCCTTTCCACCTCAAATGGCGCTGCGCCAATCGGCACAGCCCAACGCCTGCATTGACCAATTTGATACAATTGCTCGCCGTTGAAATTTAGCTGATTAATCGCAAAGTTACTTGCTAGCTGGTTATTTGCTAGCTGGTTCTATGGCGTGCACTTTGCCCAAAATGTTTTCGGCAACTTCACCTTCGCTGAAATATGGCCCGGAAATGGCGTCGCCTTTGTCAGACCAATCGAACATCATCCAGGCATTAGTTTGTCCGGCGTATTTTTTCGGCAAGGGCTTAAAAGGCTGGGTCTTCAACAACAAATCGCGCACCTGAGCTTCAGCTGCCGGTTGCGGCGTTTTTTCGCCGCCAACTTTGACGTCGGTTATTAAACCATCGGCGTCAACTTTCACAACTGCGTAAATGCTCTTGCCTGTTTTCTCGGTCATGGTAGGGGCTTCACTTTTAAAAGCGTCCATCAGTTTCGTGAGCAGATCGCCGTTATCGATGCCGCGACTGCTGCCTAAATTATCGGAGTCACCGCTGCCCGAGGCATTCTTCTCATCATTGAAGCCAGTAGTTTCTGAAAATTTGCCGTCTTTACTAACCACATCAAACTTCCAATAATCTTTATCGACTTTCCATGCGCCAGCTTCTTTTACCAGACCCACTGTGCCTTTCAGTGATGTCTTCACACTTGGTGTCATCTGTTTTTTGTAGTGATCCGGAACTACAACAGCATCTATGCTAAATACCGGACGCACAGCGGTGCCTGTATTTTTGCTCACAACCTTTATTTTAGTGGGTTCCTGCCCGCCTATCATATTGAACATCTGCATCATCATTTGATATTCGGGCGAATTTTCTTTGCGCATTTTTTCAAATTCGGCCTGCTTCACTTCCAGCCGTTTTGAATAATAGCCGTGCAGTTCCAGAGGAAATTTGACTTTGGCTTTAGCAGCATAATATTCCATGATGAATTGTGTCGGATCGGCCGAAGCTGCCACCGCCGGCAGTGACAAGAGGGAAGCTGCGGCAAGAGTGATGGCTAAAGAGCAAGCTTTAAGGATCGGCGCAAGCATGAAATGAATACTCCTAATTTGTGACTAAAGGCGCTGCTGGATTATATAAGCATATTGATGAGTTACAAGAGCGCCCTTATGAGACAGGGCTAAGGTATGGCTTTCAACCTTGGCTTAGACTATTCATGACAACACAAGGCTAATCAGTGAAAATCAGCAGCACGGCCGTCGCCCTTTCGGTCTTCCTGGCCATCAATATCGCTATTCCAGTCTCACTCTGTTTGAAAAAAGACAAAGGAGCGGGAGATACCATTCAACGAGCGTTGATGGGAGCTTCTGAACGTCTGCAAATAAGCGCCGGTAAGGCTAAACCGGTTGTCTTGATTGGTTCATCATTGATTATCGCCCCTTTATGGAGCGCCGACGTCAAACACGGCTTCTTCCATCAAGATTGCATGAATCATCATGAAAGCAAACAATTGAAAAATATATTGTCCGCCGCAGGCATGAGCGCAGACGTCGTCAGTCTGGCCACCGCCGGGCAGTTTGTCTCCGACACCTATTTAATCGTCGATAAGCTTTTGACTGAAGAAACCAAACCCGAAGTGCTGGTATACGGCATTGCCCCGCGCGACTTTATGGATGATACCGCCGGCGGTATGGCACTGACTTCGGTATTTGACCAACTGGTCACATTCTCCGATATGCCCACAGTCAGTCAGCTCTTCTTCAATACCTATGAAGAGCGCATCGATTTTATGCTCAACCGCACCAATTACATTTATCGCAAACGCGGCCGCTATCAAACTAAGTTTCAAGAAAGTTGCGAAAAATTGGCCGCTGGGCTCATGCGCGACAAGAAAGCGCAAATAGCCACCATAGCCGGTGCCAACGATCCGCTGGCCGGTTTCTTAGTGGGCGGAAACCGCACTGAAATTTGGACGAAAAGCATCGAAGAGTACAGACAGAGATATAAATCATTCAACGAACAGCAGTTCAATAAACAAAAACTGTGCTTCAAAGCGCTGGTGGATCTCTGTCAGAAGCGCCAAATCAAGCTATGTGTCGTGGCCATGCCCCTGACCGAAGACAACCGTAAGCTGATGCCGGGCAGCATGTACGACCAGTACATCTCTTTTGTAGAGACAACCTCAAAACAATCGTCTGTGCCATTCATTGATCTCGACAAGTCTGGCGCTTATCAGAACGCCGACTTTTACGACACCGTGCACTTAAATGGTGACGGCGGCGATCGCTTCATCAGCACCGTGGGCAATCTGGTGACCCGAGAGTCATCGAGCAGCCTGGCCGGCTCTAAGCCTGCAGTGAAAGCTTATTAGCCTCTGGCTAATCTAAACCAGAATCGCGCCCCACTGGCTCCGGAAGCGGCATCTACACCTATTTGGCCACCGTGCAGATCGATAATCGTTTTGCAAATGGAAAGGCCAAGGCCAAAACCACTTTTGCGATCGCGTCGCGCATCACTTTGCTTAAACCGTTCAAAAACCGCAGCACGAGCCGCCTCAGGCACACCGGGCCCCTGGTCGCTGACGCTGATACAGACATAGCGCCCGCCTTCTTGCTCCTGGGCTTCAATCAATATGGCGCCGCAGGCCGGCGAATAACCGATGGCATTGGCGAGCAAATTGGTCATCACCTGAGTCAGATAGTGCGGATCGCACATCACCGACAGATTGCGATCAAGGCATGAGATCGTTACTTGCTTAGCTTCGGCCTGAGCTAATGTAGATCCAATGGCTGCGCCAGCCACGAATTTTACCGGTACATGCTCGAGTAACAGTTCAACGGTGCCTTCTTGCAACTTATCGAGATCAAGCAATTTGTTGACCATCTCAAGCAACCGGTGGGTATTGTCTTCAGCTACCTGAAAACGAGCCGCCAGCTCACGATTGACTTCGCCATACCGACCCATGCGGGCTAGCTGTAAGATACCACTGATAGTCGTAAGGGGGGTGCGAATATCGTGACTGACCATAGCGTAGAACTCGTGTTTGAGGGCCTCGAGGCGATAGCGCTCAGTGACGTCGATGATTGTCGCTAAAATACTTTTGCCGTCGGGTCCGGCAAAATGAGTAGCGGTCACTTCTACAGCAATAATTTCTTGCTCGGAAGACAAGCCTTCAAGCGCGACGGGATGGCCACCTGAGCCAGTTTTGAGCTTCTCAAATAAAGACTCGCCTTTGGCCGGCCGAGCAAAAAGTTTATCTACCGGTTGTTGAATGAGCTGATCATTGGTATAGCCGAAGAGTTGCTCAGCAGTGGGGTTGAGCGATTGTATGCGACCCTTTTCGTCGGTGACTACCAGTGCTGCAGGAATATTATTGATCAGATTTTCTAGACGCTCTTTGCTGTCTTGCAAAAGCGCATTCATATATTTCTCTTTCAAACGAGCTTCGGTCAGGGCTTCGGCCATGGTATGGAAAAAGCTGTCTAGCTCACCGATTTCATCAGTGGAGTTGAGCCGCTCTAGAAGCGGCTTACTGCCGGCAAAGCGTCTAGTATTTTCTTTGAGAATATCAAGCTTGGCCACTGTGCCGCGCACGAAAGCGATGGCCAGTAGCAGTGCCACAATCGCATTGAAGAGCACAGTCATATCGGTAGCCTGCTGTACTTTGCGCCGATACGCTTCTTCTCGGCCGGAAGCATCGCTTACTCTGGCTTGTTCAGAAAGTCCGAGGTCTTTAAGGGCCGTAAACATTTCGCGGGAGACATCGCGAAAGTGAATATTGCGCAGCAAATCATCAGTGATTGAAGCGAATTGATTCTGCTCATCTGGGTTAAATTGCGACTCTTTCAAAGCGACAATATAGTCGCGAGAAAGAAATCTCAATCTGGCGCCCTTAGTTTTATCGCCTTCTGTTTTGTCAATAATATCGGCCAGTTCATCGTTTTCTTTGATCAGATTTTTTGTATAAGTCTCAAAATAAACGCGACTGCTCTTTTTGCCGTAAAGTTTGAACTGCATCAAAGACTGAAAGCCATAAAAGGTATAGAGCAAAGTCTGGTTGACACGGTTGACGATGTCGCGACGCACATCTAGTTCATGGGTTTCACGCTCGAGATTTGCCAGATCGCTTTTCAGCTTGAGGTAAACGCCGCCCTGAATGGCCAGAGGCAACGCCACCATTAATATGCCTTTGTGCGAAAGTTTGAGCTGTGGAAATCGCATGAATAAACCCTGGGACTTCATTATAACCTGGGGGCGTACGCCCTAATTGGGAAACGCTCACGGCTTCTGCAGACATCCCGACAAACATTGAGCAATTGTCGCAACTGAGTTACTTAACATTAGCACCATATCACACAAGCAGAAGGCAAAAGCGGCGAGATCTTGCGGATTTTTCGCTGCCCGACAAGGAGGCAAGACCAGGCGCTGTAGCAGCACCCGAGTCAGTTTACAAAGGCAATTGACCATGGGAGGATGCCCACACTGATTTGGCTTTATAAAAGATGAAATTGGCACTGCTGGGGCATCAAGGCAATCCAGGCGCTTTAGCGGCCTAGCCGTTTAGCGGTGCGCTACGGGAAAAACTCTTTGATCTGCAGGGCCACGGCATTAGGGTAATGACATAACTCAATCACCACCTCTCCACAAGATTCAACAAAAAACCTTCAAACGCATGTACCTGCCATTCCCGCATATTTGAATCTTCCGTTTGAGGAGATTGGAAAGAGTCAGCAATTTTTCAAAGAATTTTTCAACATTTTTTCACCTCAAAATTTCTCAGTCATGAAAAGTAGTAACATCTTCGCCCTTCTCGCTTTCACAGCAGTAACCATCATTGTCGGTCACGCTACCTACACCAGTCGCAAACGTAGACAGCAGAAAGAAGAACTACAGTTTGCCGTTACACACCCGGTTAGCGCGATGGACATTTTTGCCCATTCATCAATGCAGACAAAAGAAGACAAAGAATTCGGCAAAGTGCTCGGCTCTGGCCTTAGCTACGGTAAGCATTTACCTGCATGGGCAAAACGCCAGTTGAAGAAGTTGATTGTCACTCAACACAGCAACTAACTTCACCCAGTTTTTTCACCACTCAGTTTTTTCAGTAACACAACTTTCTTTATCAAAAACATTCAGTTATCCCCACCTGAAGACGACTTTGTGCCTCCTTTAACAACGGACACATCGGCGCAAAACTGCGGCGTTAAGCAATTAGCAATGCACAGGGGCTTATTTTTAAACGCTCTAACGAGCACTAATTTTAAACAACATGTCAAACGCAAAAGCAAAAGCAGCAAAGAAAACCAAAAATGCAAACAGAAAACTGTTCGGCCTGGATCGCCTGAGAACAATCGACCCTGAGTTTCTGGCACCTGATGAGCTGGCCACAGCAGAGTTACAACATCAGCAAATGACCGACCTTCTTGGCGGCACCAGTTCTGCAACCAGTCCTTTTCCTAAAGACTTCATCACAGGTGAAGTGACCGGCAAAAGCAAAAAGGGCATCTACGTCAACATCGGCCTCAAGTACGACGCCTTCGTACCAGCCACCGATGCCGGTAACCTTGAAATCGGCGACAACGAGACTTTCTATGTCACTTCCAAAAGAAATGACGAAGGTATCGTTACGGCGTCGCATGTGCAGGCAAAATCGTGGCAAGCGTTGAAAGAAATCAACGAAGCCGGTGAGCATGTGGCGGTGAGAGTGTTCTCTCTGGCTAGCGACAGACGCACAAAGAAAGTGGCTGGCTTGAGAATTGTTTTCGAATCGGATGCACTTAAAGGTGTGCGTGGATTTATTCCTAACTCGGAGCTGAGCTTTGGTTCCGATGTCGAATCGATGTTGAACAAAGTAATCAATGCCAAAATTCAGGGCGTAGATCCGCACAAGGGCGGTGAATTCGGCTATTTGGTTTTGAGCCAGAAAGATGCCGAAAGAGACAACATCACCAGACAAATTGCCGCCTTCAATCTTGGCGATACGGTTACAGGCACCGTGGTGAAGTTTATCAAAGCAGGCAAGAACGACACCGACCTGAGCGTTCTGGTAAACATCGGCAACGGCGTTACCGGGCTTATCTACCGCACAGAGGTAATCGGTTACCCGCGCAGAAAGGCCAACGATGTGTTGAAAATCGGCGAGACTATTGAAGTAGAAGTAACTAAAGTGCAGCCCGAATTGCAGCGCATTGGTTTCTCTATGAAAGCGCTCGGCAAGAAACGCACATTGAGAATGTTGGAACCAGGCATGGTGGTTGAAGCAGAAATCTTGAGGGCAAAAGCCTACGGATACTTTGCTCACATCGGAGATGGTGTTGAAGGTCTGTTGCACGTAAGCGACCTGGGCAACACTGCTTCCGGCAAAAGAGAGTCATTTCAGCCCGGCGCACACACACAGGTTGTAGTACTGCACATAGAAGCCGATGGTTCACGCATTGCTCTGGGTCGCAGGCAGATTGCCGATTTTCTGAAGAAATAAATTGCCGATTCGGAGACTAACTAATGGACCAGACTGAGGCAGTCAGCCGCAAATCTGGTTCATTGGTTAATCCCTGAATGGCTTAATCGGCGCATCATTTAGTTCCTACGAGAAAAGCTTTTAAAACAAATGTTAAACCAGCACTGTGACGATGACTCATTGTGCACAAAATTTTCAATCATGATTGCTCAACTTGCAAAGTACAACAACGAACAATTGATCGCAGCCGCCAATTGTTTCTTAACCGACCACCAGAGTCAAAGGCTCGCCCACGAATGCACTCGCTCAAAAGTATTGACCGCGGTGCTAACTCTAAGTCTGCTTTCTGAAGCAGACTACGACAGCCTCACAGCTGAAGTATCCAAGTCAGACCTAGTGCAAACCGCCATTTTGCGCTCGATGATTACGGCAGAACAAGTGCCCGCCGTACAAGGTCAGCAGGTCGATAATTTTATCAACTCAGGCCCCCTGTCAGGCATTGTGATTGGCTACGACACTCCGGCGTTGGGTAACCCTTCTCATGCCTTGTTCGAAGAATCAGTAATCAGCGAACAAGCTTTGCTTGCTCAGCTGCAGCTGCTCTTCGGTGAGGCTGAAGCGTAAACGGTAATTTATTTATTCACCTTTTAAAATCTAGTATCAATGATTCGCAAAGAAAAAATCACAGAACTGTTGAGAGGCCTTTCACGGTACGGCTCTTCACAAAACGGCCTGGACTTACAGTGCCGCATGCTGCGTCAAATATTGCAGAGTTACCTGCCCACAGAAAAGCATGAACACCGCACCGCGGTGCTCATCTTCTCGGGTTTGAAATGCCTGGACCAGCACGACTGGCTGCAAATTCAATGCGGCAGAGTCAGGGAGGAAATTGAATCACTGATTCAACTTGCACATGCCACCGCCGACGACGCTCATCGCGAAAAGCTCATTATTGAGCTGATGGTCAAAATCAATTTGCTCGCTCATGCCCAGTTTATCGGTCAGGAGCTCTATAGCAGAGCAAGTGGTTTCATGCTTCAGGTCAGCACCTACATGCTATCGCGCATTAGTTGCGGCGATGAAGGTAATCAGCCGACTGTTGCGCCGAACGGCACAGTGAGCACTCAATTACGGCTACTGCGCAGCGTTGTCGATTCGGTCGTGGGTGAGCTTACGCTTTGTTCAAAGAAGGCTAGTACGGCGTTTTTCGTGCCAGAAAATCAAACATTGGAAGCGCAAGTGCAATGGCGCACTCTGGGCGCAATTGTCGAATTCGGCAATATGGTTATTGAGCAAGCCGTCAGTCTTGCTGACCTGGCTATCAATACCATGATCATAATTGGCGATTTGCCGCCAAAAGATGCTACCTTCCGCAAACAGTGGCTCAGCGCTTACGCGCTCACCGCCGCCACCGTAGCTGGTGCCTGCAATTCCATGGTACGCGATGCCTTCCTCACCTACGGCAACATCGCCGAGCTAGAACGTCAGGTTCCGCAAGGGCAACCCGGCCCTGATGATGGCCCCATTCCCGGACCGGCAGGCCCACGTGATAATTGAATCGGCAGTATTTGAATTAATTATCTTCACCAGATGCTGGGAGCTTTTAGCTTCCAGCATCGTAAAAATGCAATTTACGTATGAATGAATTTCCGACACCAGCCGAGGCCAGGGCTGCAAAGAAAAAACAAGCCAACACTGATTTTGTCAGGCGCATACTGATTGCGACGGCCATGAAGAAAGGCGGCACCGCCTTCACTTTCAGCCAGAGTGGTTTCAAGACTAAAGAAACAGAAACCAAACTTCTGGCCGAAATCAAAGGCAAAGGCTGGAATTACGACCTTGTACCTGACCATACTGATGGGAACTACTACCTGATTCAGCCCGTGTCGTAACGAGTGCTCAGGTGTTACCGGATTGTTTAACACTTTAAAATGCACGACCATGAATGAGAACAACGCTCTTAGCCAGCTTATGCTGGTTAAAGATTTAAACGACCACCGCAGAATCCAGATCAGCGCCCTGGAAAAGGCCATTAACAGGCTGGAAAAAACCTGCACAGACAAGAAAGCACGCGCTTACTTTTTGACCGCTCTTTTTCTTACCCACATGGCAGAACAACTGGCAAGCAGCATCGGCAGTGAAATCAGCGTAACGGTCGGCGAAATGAAAAGAATGTTGGAGCTGCCCGACAATGAGCAGTGGGAATACCGCATTGCCCGCACACTTGGAACAGTGGAAGGACTCAATGCAGTCGGTTCAATTCTGAGCCGAATAATAGAAAAAACTCAAACCTTTCTTCACAACGCCGCTCTGCTTGAGATGACCGCCGACAAAACACTTTGTTTGCAGGCTCATGTCAAAGGCACACCAGACCACTTGCACGCCATTGCCGAAGAAGCAAACGCTAACTGCGCTCGTTTCAAGAACATGTGGTTGATGGCCAGCCAGCTTACCGCCACCTTGATCACCGAGTCGCAGAAACGCGAAGAAAACAGCGCTTTTACCATCGCTTCAATAAGCTCTTGCGCCTGCGACAGTACCATGGCGTTTCAATTGGCCGGATTGAACAATGTTGCCGGTCAGGCCTTTGATGAGGAGACGTTGGCAATAGCGGTCAAAGACAAAAAGAAAAGCGAAGAGTACAAAACCGCCCAGATTACAGCTTCAGCGGTGGTCAGCGGTCTGATAAGCGCTCTCGTGCAAAAAAACGTGCCCTGGCTTGCCGTCAATTTGAATTAGGCTGGAGAAAATCTCCCGCCTTACCAAGCAAGTCTTGCGTCTGACCTGCGGCGCTGGGCTGAAGTAATTATGCAGATCAACAAATCAAAAAAAAACAACAAACATGCAAGAGCAAAAAACAGGTTTCTTTGCAAACCTCACCGCCGGAAAAATCGTTAAATTAGTAGGCGCTTTTATCGCGCTTATCTTCCTGATTGTAATCACATGCAAACTGGGTGTTTCAGTGCCATCTGGTCACGCAGGCATTTTAGGAAGTTTTGGTGCCGTTGACAAGACTGTATTGGAAGAAGGTTTCCACTTCAAGGCTCCATGGAAAGACGTCACCACTATTTCCGTTCGGTTGACCCCGCACAAGACCTCGAACCACGCAGCATCCAAAGACCTTCAGAAAGTAACGACTGAAGTAACGGTAACCTACTCCCTGGTAAGCAGCTCCACCCCTGGATTATTTCAGAAGATCGGCAACATTGAACAAATTGATGCAGCCATAATCAATCCGGGAGTGCAGGAATCAGTTAAAGCCGTAACCGCGTTATACACAGCAGAAGAACTTATAACCAAGCGCGAACATGCCAAAACGAAAGTTGAAGACCAGATTCGACACTACGTAGATGTAACTTTGAAAGGTAAAAATCTGGGTGGTGCGCTAAGTATCAGCAGCGTAGCCATAACCGACTTCAAATTTTCGGACGAGTTTAACAACTCGATTGAATCTAAAGTGAACCGCAGCCCTGGCGAAGAATCCTAACTTGATTCAATATGAAGCAGTGCATGTCTGGAATGGAGTTTTACCGTCAACTTTGACCGGAGCAGCACCGATGCCTTTCATCAACATCGACAAGGCCAAGCAATAATCTGGATGGAAACAGTGGGGTTGAACGTAAGTACAACCTCACTTTTACTTTACTCAAAAAACAAAAATCATGAACTCACTAGCATCAATTGTCCTGACAATCATTGCCCTCGTAATAGTTTACTTTGTCAGCAAGCCAGTCTTGCGCTTTGTACGTTCGATTATCCCCACAGATCAAGTTAAGCATGCCACAGGCAGACGTATCGCCAGAGCGGCCATCACATCCTTTACCTACAATGCCCTGGCCATGATCGCGTTTGCAATATTTGGCATGCACTGGCGCTTTATGCTGCCGTTCATTATTATCCTGGCGGTGGAATATTTTCGCGACAAAGAATAATTTCCCACGTAAAAAGAGGTTGAATCCAAATCAACCTCTTTTTACTTTTGCATCTTTTTAAACAACCCCAGCTATTAATACATATAGTTGTCGAGGTAACAGCTAGGCCGATGAGGTGTAAAAAGCCAGTAACAAACCAGTAACAAGCCAGTAACAAACCAGTAACAACTGGGACCTAGACTTGATTTTAAAATCAAGAAATTATACTAGGCCGAGATTGGAGTAAATCCATTCGGCCTGTCGCCATTTGCAGCGCCACCGCCTGTGGTATCACCACTGGCGCAGCTTGCGCTGACTGTGCCGGCTTGCAAAGCGGCTTAAGCATTAAATCGAGCCTTAAAAGCTGCGTACAGAATTATTAGTTGAGAAAATGCCTTGCTTTGGTTGCGACACTTGCCCTAGTTTCGTCTTGTCTACCTTTCTTACCTCAACCCCAGAGCTACCCTTAACAACCCTCAACCAGCGCTGCCAGTCCGATGAACTTACCGACAATTGTGTGTCGCATAGTTCGCCGGTGTCGTTCCAACCCCAGAAAAGAGAGAGCAAAGCCATGACCCTATACGTTGTGCAGTTCCACGATGCCTTTGGCCACCGTGAGGTGCGCAAGGTTTGCCGCAGCATCGCTGGTGCTCAGAGCTATATCACTTCGGCCCTGATTGCATCTTTTGCTACCGAGATCGTGTGGGCGAGCGACGGCACCGATTGCACTGCGTGGGCGAATTTCCGCGGGCCGCAGGGTGGTGTCGAGTTTGTCTCGTATTCGATTGAGCGGCACGAGTTGGTCGACTAGTCTGTCAACACGAGAACGCTCCGGAATCTAAAAGGTTTGGTGTCTGCGGAGTTTCGTGCCTAAAATGGTCGACCAAATTCTTGGTCAGCCATAACCGTTGTAGGAAAGATCGAGACCATGAAGAAAATCGTCACGCTTTTTGGCCTGCTTGGCCTTCTGCTGGTGAGCGGCTGCGCTGGCATGCCTGGCACCAATACTGGCGCTCTGGTCGGTGGTGTCGCTGGCGCCGGGCTCAGTCGTGACAACCCCATCGCAGGTGCTCTACTCGGCGCTGTGGGCGGTGCCCTGATCGGCAATGTGTTTGACAGCAGCCGCCAGGACTACGGCCACCACGGCAATCGCGGATACTATAACCCCGGCTACAGTAACCGTGCCTACTATGATCGCCTGGAGCGCCAGCGTGCCTTCGAGCGGCAGCGTGCCTATGATGAGCAGATGCAGTGGCGCCGCCATCAGCAGCAGCTTCAGTGGGAGCAGCAGCGCTACAACCGTGGCGGCTGCTACCGCTGCTAGAATCGGGCGCGGCTGTCGCGTAAACCGGTGTCCGAAGCCCCATCTGGCCAGGCCTGTTGGGGCTTCGTGACGCCATAAATAGGAAAGATTAAAAAATGGACCTGCTCTTGTTGGTCATGAAGACTGCCATGTTCTTCGTTGGCATCGGGCTCGGCTATGTCGCCGTCACTTGGCCCTTTTTCGCCTATCGTCTCGTCTGTCATGAGAATGACAATTGTGATCTCGGCGACCAATGCGGTGTGCGCAAGACGCGCCTGTACATGCTCGGCACTGTCGGCGTTGGATGGCTTGCCGCAGCAGTGATCGGCTTGGCGCTGCAGCGCGAAATTTCGCCGGTGAGCTGGATGTACTTCGGCCTGCCGTTCTCGCTCGGCTGGGCCTTCGCCATGTTCGCCATTCCGCTGCGCCTTTGGCACCGACTGCTGCCCTGGCGTGGTTAGTGGTACTGAAACGAACTTCTAGAAGGAAGAAAAAATGGGCATCCTTTACTTCATCATCATGGCACTGTTCTTGATGCTCATCTGAGCTGGGACAGTCAGCCTCATTCTCCTATGCCTAGCTTCGTCTTGCGGAAATGTCTGTAACAAGCCGTTATACACGTTTTGCTGGGAGAACAGCTCTAGATGGTGCCACCAAAATTGGTGGCACCATCTTCTATTACTTTTCCTTTTCAACAGCTACTAGCAGATGTGATACATAGCGCAGTACAACTGGCGTCTTTTGCGTTAAAATAGGAGTCGCTTCGCTCTGGAGAGCAATTGAAAAACAAAGTCGCCCTTATCTGTACCGCATTGCTATTCTCAAGTCAGGCTGCCTTTGCCGACCGCATTGTTGACAAAGCGGTTATCGAAGCTTACAAATTGCGCAAAGAAAAGAAAGTAGCCAATGCCATGCTGATTCTCAAGTCTGTGGAGAAGCAGTCTGCCGGCAACGCTGGATTCTTTGCCGAAAGAGCCGCCGAATATGTCGACCTCGATCAATACGATCTGGCGATGAAAGATGCGAATGAAGCGATTCGGCTAGACCCTAAAATCTCAGACGCCTACGATCGGCGGGCCTTCTGTTATGCCATGGCTAACGAACTTGACAAAGCGGTGGCTGACTACACCACAGCAATAAAATTAAATCCGAAATCACCCATGCCTTATCACAACCGGGCCATTGCGCTTCGCAAGCAAGGCAAGTTCAAAGAAGCCAATAAAGACATGGAGCACTACATCACTCTGCGCCCGGGCCGCCAGCAGAAGCTACTAACCGATACGATTGATACCAAGGCAAACGATCTCGAACGAGAAGGAAACATCAAAGGAGCGATTGATTATTTAAACGCTCAAGTGGCATCGACTCCGTCAGCAGCACTGCATCTCCATATCGGCAGCCTTTTACAAAAATCCGGCGATCAGAAAAAAGCACTTGAGCATTTTAATCAGGCGATTAAATTAGGAAAAACCGATACTGATCAAACATTGGGACGCAGAGCCGAACTTAAGCGCGCCATCAGCTACTACAAACAGAAAAATTTCAGTGCCGCCATTAAAGACGCTGGTTCTGTAATAGAGCAATGCAAGTCAGCCGAAGCGGTCAGCTCCACTAAGACGATAGCCAAAAATGATCGCGCAGTGGCGCTGCTACTGCGGGCCGATTGTTATAGGCAAACAAAAAAATTGACTCAAGCTATGGCCGACGCCAATTTAGTTATTGCCGGCAGTCCAGATCTAAATGTAGCTTACGAAACACGCGGGGCCATCTATCAGGCAATGGGCAAACAATATCCCAAAGCCATAGCCGAATTCAGCCGGGCTCTCAAAGCCAATCCAGATTCGGAACCAAGCCGCATCGGCCGCGCCCAGTCGTACGAAGCCATCAAGCAATACGATAAAGCCATGATTGACTACACAGCGGCCATCAACCGTGATCCTAATGCCGCAAGAGAAGCGTATAAAGGCCGCGCTCACCTATACCGTTTGCTCAAAGATGAGAAGCACGCTGAAGCCGACCTCGCTAAGGCGAGAGAGGCTCTACCTGATTAATGCATAGCCTCTCGACTTTGTTAAGTAACTCAGTTAAGCAGCGGCCAATTACTCTTAATCATGGTATTAACCGCAATCTAGCCCTTGTAGCGGCACCACCTGGCCCGTAGGCTGAAAGCATATTTTCCATTCAAATAAACACCAGGTCTAAGCCTCTTTTTCAACAAACAAGGTAATTATTAGCTTAATAACTTCCTCCTTTCTCTCGATTTTGAGAAAGCTGCTTCCGCCTGTATTTTTTCACTTCAAAAAAAACATATATGCTCTATCTCAAGTACATCGCTTTGATGCTTGGCGCCATTGCTGGAGTTGTTGTGGTGGTCTTCACCTCAATCTGGCTATGCACACTGGGCAAATTCGGCGTCCTCTGCGGCATAGCTTTTTATCTCGCCGGTTTCCACACGCTAAGACGACTCTACAAGCCTTACATGCTTTGATCTTAAGCTGTCATTGCCTCAAAACTCATCAACATTTTTCAATCAACAAACAAAAAGAACAACATGAAAACAGTCATCTATGTGCCAACTATCGGCTCATCCGCTAAATCAATTTTCTGTGACCGCGAAGGATCCTTCAAAAACGGTTTGATGAACGCCCAGGGCAAGATTCTTACCGGCTACGACAACCGCGAAGACGCAATTAAAGAAACTATGGCCAAGCAGCCAGCAGAGCCATTTGCCCTTCTGCATCTGAGTTTTATCAGCGACGTGCACACCTATCTCAGTATGCAAGGGTGGTTGCATGGCCTCGCCAAAAGTAATGCGGGCGCTCCTCTCTGGACATTGCAAAGGGAAGGCTGCATTTACCTCACCGATCCGCAACGCGCGGATTTACTGATGGAATACATTCCCGTGCCTCCGCAAGCCATCGTGCTTTATTGATTCGACGGGCTGAGCCTCGAAATTTATTCTTCACTTACAAAAAAATGTCATATGACACCGAAAAATCATCCGGTCTGGATTAACAGCGGCAAAATCGAGACATGCTCTGGTGAGAAACTAACCATAGTCGATGGAATATGCCTTGAAAACGGTTGCGCCATTGAACTTGTTTCTGGCTCGATCACCACTGGTTGTCCGATAGCAGTAACGATTACGCCGTCGCAGACAATCATGCCTCTTCATATCGAGGGCGTGCTCATTCAGGCAACGATCAAGCTGCCAAACCCAGGTTTGCGCTTAGGTCATTTGTCGGTCAAAGTGCCGATTAAAGACGGCGCCATTGTGCGCATCTTTTTGCAGAAAAGCGCTGACTAATACAGTCTAAAAGCGGCTCTCGAAATCTAAAAAAATACGTGGAGGAAATGCCCAAATCGGGTGTTTCTTCCGCTATTTTTTTTGGTGATTCTTATTGCTACTTGGCGTAGTAGAAAATTGCAGGCGGGATTGCTGATACCGGGGAGTGGCTTGGGATAAGGATTTTGAAATGTAGATATTATCGTGAGTTTTTCTGACCAAATTAAATCGATGTTTTTAATTCGGTCAGAAAAACACTTATAAATCTCTCCACCGAAAATATTTATTTCCAAGCCCACAAAAACATTGAACTCTCCCGCCAAAAAAAACGTTGTTTCTAAAAACTCTTACTCACTCACTGCCGCCCCGAGGAGGTTTCTATGGACAACTGCCGTGCGCAAATAGTTCGATATTTTCGTGAATTGCCGCCTGGTACGCTTTTCACAACGCGTGATTGCCTCGGCACCGGTGAAAGGCCTAACGTTGATAAAACCTTGAGCCGATTGGTCAAAGAAGGTACGCTGATTCGCATCGTCAGAGGCATGTTTGTTCACGCTGAAACAGCCAGAGCATATTATGGTACAGATGAAATTGCGGCATTAAAAGCAAGTTCTTTCGGCAAAAGAATTTTAGAACATTGCGCTGACGCCGCTGCCAGCATCGGATTGGAAGTTGAAAGAAACAATCAGCAAACCTATCTCGTTAATGGCTCCACCAGCAAATTTCATTTGGTTAAAGGATGGGTTCAAGTAGACATGCGGACAGCCTGTGCCAAAAAGATGCACCTACCTGATAGCAAAGCCGGAAGGGTTGTACGAGGCCTCTGGCACTTCGGCTCGAAAGCGAAAATCACACGAGATGTATTCATTCGTGCCACAAGTACTCTAACTCGCGAAGATTGTCAGCTGATAATGGACTCCTGCGCCTGGATGCCCTTATGGCTCTCAGATATCTTTGTGACTGTTTACGGCCACCGGTTCAGATTCAGGCCCCGTAATCACATGCCGGAACAAACTGATTGAGTGAAATCAGTCACTTCGCCCCGGAAAGGCCAAGAATAACAGCTAAAGTAGTTTCATTCCCCACAAGGCAATGAATCAATGCCAGTTGAATCTAATTCAGGCCAATTCAATTTTCGCAAAGCCTCGGCAGAGCAAAATGCCTTAGACAAAGGCATTTTGACCGATGCTGCCAATCTATCCAATCAAGCCTGGGATACGGCATCCAAGGCCAATACTGAGCGCAAACAAGCGGCCAGCAGTGAGCCTTCGTCAACGTGGCTTCAACTGGGTGGCATTTCCCATCACCTTGATCGCAGCCGCAACTTCAACGAACAAAACTGGGGCATCGGCATTGAGCACAAACTCAGTAAAGACAATGCCTTTGCCATCGGCGAAGATTCGTCCATTGCCATCGGACAATATCGCAACAGTATTCGTCAGACCAGTCATTACGCTCTCTATCAATGGAAACCCTTGCACGTGGGTCCCGTAGATGTAGGAGTGATGGCCGGTTTTGTAGACGGATATCGCCTGAACAACGGTCGACCGGTTCCTCTGGCGCTGCCCATGGCGTCCATCGAAGGCAGAAACCTGGGCGTCAACATCATGTGTCTGCCGAAGATGAAAGACGTTTCGGCCGTCTGTGCCATGCAATTTAAAGTGCGCTACTAGCTTTACTTAGCCAGCACGGCCGCTTGCTCTCGATACCAGGTAATCGCTCTGGCAAGTCCGTCTTCGAGTTCGAATTCAGGCGCCCAACCAAGGGTGGTGCGCATTTTTTCCGAACTTAAATACTGTGCCTGAATCTCGCGACTTGCTTTGCCTTCGACGACCGGAGCAAGGTCTCCGCGGCCCATCAAATTCAAAATTTTCTCAACCATAGTCAGAACAGAAACTGGTGCATCGTTGCTGATATTAAAAGCCTGACCATGAATGGTTGTGTCACCTATCATCCGAGTGCCGATAGCGATGTTAGCTCTGGCTGCGTCTTGCACATAAATATAATCACGCACGGGGGTACCGTCGGAACGAATAATTGGGTTATCACCTGAAAGCACGCTTAAAATCGTGCCCGGTACAATGCGACTGGCATTAAGGTCGCCGCCTCCATAAAGGTTGCCGCAACGGGTTACGCACACGGGCAGCGCGAAAGATTGACTATAAGAGCGGGCAATTAAGTCGGCACAACTCTTCGAGACATCATAAGGAAAGCGTCCCTGCATTGGCGCATCCTCAAGGTAGGGTAGCTTCTCCTGATCTCCGTAAGCTTTATCAGACGAAGCCACAATCAGTGCTTCGATGTTCTGACCACTGTCTCGCAGCCTTCTAGCGGCTTCCATGATCTGCCAGGTGCCCTGAATGTTTGAGGCAAAAGTCGGCATCGGATTATTGTTGGCCACTCCCACAATCGCCTGGGCAGCTAGATGAAAGACGATATTGATGTCGTTATCAGCGAGTGACGCAAAGGTCGGCTCCCAGTGCTCGATATCGACGTCCAAAAATTTCATGCGATCTTTAAGAGCGTGTATTCGAGACGCTTTCGGATACTCTCGGTCTAAACCCACCACGTTGGCGCCCAGGTCAAGCAAAAGTTCGCAGACCCAGGGACCAAGAAAGCCAGCACAACCAGTTACTAGAATGTTTTTTCGAGAGAGCATCTTCGCCAACCATGAGCTTATGAGCCACAACAACTACTTAAATATATCCACGGCGGCCCTGTGCTTAAACATGAGCTAGAATAACAACAATTCAAAAAGGACAGGTTTTCATTGCGTCAGCAAAAACCATTTGCGCTCTCAGCCCTTGTAGTCACAGCACTTTCAATTATTCCACTGCAGTTTCCTTTCGATGCCGGCGCTCAAAGCGAGCTAAACCAATCGTTGCCACCCGTCTCTGCAGCTCCTGTGGCCAATTCTGGACCAAAGCCGCTGAGCGCAATGGAAACGGAAATTTACGCGCTTCTGGAAGCTGGCCAAACGGCAGAAGCCGATGCGAAAATTGAAGAGGCATACAAGCAGGCGCGCCACAGCAAAAACTTAGACTCATCAATATTATTTTTGGCGGCTTTCTCTCAATTTAACGATGAGAATTATGGCCATGCAGCCACCATTTTGAAAGAAATTCAAGAATTGCCTGGTGAAAAAAACCTTTCGCTCAAAGATCAGGTGATTTTGCAGCGCTTAATAGCTGAGTGTTATTACCGCGATCGCAATACTTCAGAAGCGCTCAAACATTTCAATCTTGCTCTCATTTGCGCCGGCAGCAACGACATCGGCACCTCGCTACGGGGTGAGCTCGAGGAAGGCCTGGTAGGCTGCAATCTGGCTGAGAAGCGTTATCAGGAAGCCGAGGCTCCAGCCCTGCGATTTGCTCAATTAATGCAGGCCAATTCCAATCAACTCTCGGGGCTCTGCCCATTCTTCTGGGCTAATGTCTATCTGGCCGAAACCTATAAAGGGCTTGGCAATAAACAAAAGCACAAACTCTACTCAGCTACTGCTGCGGGTCTGCTCAAAACTCTGATGACTCAGCGCAATGAAATAGAAGCAACAGCCGGAAATGTGCCACTACGGATAGTGCGTAGCGATTTTCTCAAAGACTACATGGATGAAACTCAACCTCAATCATTGGGTGAATATCTCTGGCTGGCCACGACCTTCAAACTCAAAACTCTGCCCATTATTGGTTGGAGAGATCCTGATTTGAGTGTCAAAAGCAAAGCAATAATTGTGGCTGTCCATGGCATGGGTCTCGACAATCGTGCTTTTACACCCTTTGCCCGCGAGATGAAACGCCGCGGTTACTCGGTTTTTGCCATTGACGTGCGTGGCTTCGGCTCATGGATGGCAGTGAGCGGCAACGAAAACATTGAATACAAAGACAGCTTCGGCGACATAAACAACCTCGTACAACTGGTTAAGGCAGGCGATCCTACAGCGCCCGTTTTCCTGCTTGGCGAGTCCATGGGAGGTGCTATTGCGCTCAACACAGCCTCTCGCTATCCGGATCAACTGAGCGGTGTAATCGCCTCAGTGCCGTCGGCAGAAATACTGCAAGCAAGGCGCATGAGCTTGACCGTGGCCATGCATTTTCTTAAAGGGCCGAACAAGCCTTTCAATGTGGGCAAACAAATCGCCGCTCAGGCCACTGCCCGCCCAGAAATGCGCCAGGCCTGGCAGACCAGTCTAAAAGCAAAAAATGAACTGTCTCCTAAAGACATGATGAAATTTGCCGTTTTCATGCGTCGCACTGAAAGTCATTGTCGCGAGATTACAAAAACGCCGGTGCTCATGGTGCAAGGGCTGAAAGACAAGCTCGTTAAGGCGCAAGGAACCTACGACCTTTTTGAAGCGGTAAAGTCAGACGACAAAACCATGATTATTGTCGGCAATGCCGAGCATTTGATTTTTGAAACCGACAATCAAAATGTCATGGTGCTAGATTCGCTGTGTAGCTGGATTGACGAGCACAGTGCTCCTGGTCAACCAGCGATCAATGCAAAAAAGTAGTAGCATTCCGCCCGACCACACCATTTCTTACCGGGCATCGGCTTTAATAAGCGCTTTTGATTGGTAAAATTTCATAGCTGCCCCCACAATTGAGAATTCAATTTACCACGTCCTGGTAGTGGTGCTCAGCAAGGGCAAAAGCGCCTCTACTACTTTATCTACCGTAATATTAGCCATGCAGCGCAGGGTGTCCGGCTCAGCGCAATCCCAACGCAACCAGTAAAATTGCTCGGCGCTCAAACCACCAGTTGAATCAAAATTGACCTTCTTATTGGTGACGTGGGCAAACTGCGCGTCCAGGCACGCTCGACTGCACCTCTGCGCTTTTAGATAGCGCGCATGAGCACGTTCCTTCAAAATCATATTCGCCGCTCTAAACAATCCGACTGTGGCAATCTCCTGATGAATAGCCACATGCAACAAGCCTGTATCAACACTGACAACAGCTCGCGCCGAGGAGACAGCATCAATGGCGTCACCAAATGTTTTGGTTTCGATCCAGGGCACACCGCTCTCCAGCAGGCCTTTGACGAATTCCGAACGCTCTGGTTCACCCACCATGGCGCTGTCATAACCAAGATTTTGCAGTGTCTGCCACAATTGGACAAAATGCGAAACTGGCCAGCATTTTTGCCTGCCATTTGAACCAGGCACTAGAATAACTTTGTTAACAGCCTGCTTGCAAACCTTGTATTTAAGCGGTTGCAAGCGCTCATAACTAATTTCTATACCTTTGTCGTGACAAATAGTTTTGAACATGTCTTCGAAATAAGTATCGGGAAAAGCTGCAAAAAACTCGTCACTACCCCAGACAAAATCTGTTTGCAAAGGGTGATCACGGAGATTGATAAACCGATCGTCGGAGGCAAGATGCAACTCGCTAAAATCGCTTTCCATAACAGTTCCAGCAATGCCGGCAATACGCTCCGCCACGGCCGTCTGACTTTGCGACCGTAAAACTAAAATCGGTGCCCGGCCTCTTTCAAACAATGCCTGAATAGCGGGTAGATTCGAAATCAGCGATCCAAGACCATTTGACGTAGGCGCAAGAAAAACAGTCATGCGCTATTGCACCGCCACCGGTGCCGCACCTTTGCGCACGAGTATAATTGCGGCATCATCTTCGTAACGCGTTTCCCAGGCGGCATCTTGCTTGAGTGCCTGGGCAACCTTTGACTTAACGTTGACAAAAACCCAACCGATATCATACGAATCAAAAAGCGGACGCCAGTTTTCCAGGCCGTCATTGATGGTACGGAAATCGCCCACGATTTTTCCGCCATACATATCAAAACGAGTATCGACAAAAACTTTAGGCTCGCCGCGCAATTGCCAGATAATCATGTCGCCGTATTGGGGGTCGTTAAATAAACGCGCAGGAAGTTCCGCTCTGCGTTCTTCGATATAAGCAATAGCTTTAAATGGCGCCTTGAAAGCGACGCTCGTAGCCGGCAATTGCGGTGGCGAAACTCTCGTTGCAATTAGGCAAACACCGGCTATGGCACAAAATGAAACGATCGCCAGTTCAAATGTGCCGCCGGTGAGCCAGACGTCCAGCGAGTGTATATCTACGTCTTGCCAGAATGTGCGCTTGCGTGAATATTTTCCGCCAGCAAGAGCCGGTTCTTCACTAATATCGATGTCGAGAGTGGCTTCCGGTGGCGACTTGCCTGCATCGATGGCTTCGGCCACAGCAATAACTTCAGCCATTGATTTAGCCGACGCTGTAGTAGCGGCGGCAACTTCGGCAGCGGCGCGATCAAGCGAACCCAGGCGACGCAAGCCAAGCATGGCCACAATTTCGCCGACGATAATCAGTGCCGTAAAAACAATCAAGCGCCGGCCGCTGAAGCCACAGATTATGGCGATGATGCCATTTACGGCAGCAATGAGAATTTCGCTCTGCATGAACGATTTAGATAAGGCCGGTACCGGCGGCAAAACAATCAGACCAGCAGGTGCTGATGAAATCGCGGTCGTCTGCGGCACTGCTGGTGGTGCCTCCGCCGGGTCGACAGACTGGGTGACAGGTTTAAAATTCGCCACAGCTATGCTCTCGCGCAACACTAAAACCACTATGCCCACACAGAGAGCCAAATATGGCCAGTAGGTCACTTCTTGCATAGCGGCCCAGGACAGTGGACGCAATTCGACAATATATTTATTGATTGGCGAGCCAAACAAATCAGGAATATAGGCCCACAGCCTCAGCCCGTACGGCGTAACCAGAGTGGCGAGAACAGTACCGAACAAGGCCAGGGAGAGCTCAACTATTAGTGGTTTGTTGTTGAGTGCATTGCCGTTTTCGCGCAAGAATAAGCGGCCAAGAATCGCTCCCAATAAGCATCCGCCGATTGCGGATATGCCGGTTACAAAGCCAGTATGCAGATTGGCCCACAGCACCATTAGCGGTGTAAGAATGAAAGCGATGCGAAAAATCTTCTGGTTTTCCATTGCTGCAGCCACTCTTGCATAATGCAGCACTTGCAAAAAAATAGCGGTGAAGAGATAGGAAAATATTTCAGGGCGACAAAGAAAGTGAAATGATCCGGCCAGCAGGCCGACGAACACTACGGCAATTCCGGCCAGGAACGGCGCTTCGCGCTTGACCACATAACCTATCGGCAGTGAAATGAAAGCCGTGACTACAGTAACCGCGGTGAGCATAAGCAGAGTGAGCAGGCCACCGGTACGAGTGGACAGATAGAAGATTAGCTCTGTGAGCCATTGATAGAGAATAAACGATCGTCCTCTAGCTTCTTCGGCAGCGAAGGTCCAGGAGAACGGATCGATGTCGGGAATGGCACCGTGTTCAAACATCCAGCGCCCCAAACCGAGCAACCAACAAGTATCCGGGTCATGCAAAGCGGCGCCGGCCACCCAGGCACCGGCAACAAAAGCAGTGAAGAGCACCACACCCAACACCACGCGAGAAAGCGCTCCAGCCCAAATTTCTTGCAGTGTGAGTATTATTTTGGGGCGCGGAGGAGTAGGCTGCTTCTTGGGCTCGGGAGGTTCGTCATGATACAAATCCTCGAACTCGTCCAAAATTTACTCCCATTCAATGGTGGCTGGAGGCTTGGATGTGACGTCGTAAACAACACGGTTGATACCGGGCACTTCATTGACGATGCGCGAAGAAATCACCGACAAAAGATCATAGGGTAAGCGCGCCCAATCAGCCGTCATGCCGTCTTCAGAAGTAACGGCACGAATGACGATTTGATTTTGATAAGTGCGCTGGTCGCCCATCACACCCACCGAAAGAGTGGGCAGGAGCACTCCGAATACTTGCCAGACCTGGCGATAGAGCCCGTGGCTTTTAATTTCTTCACGAATGATCCAATCAGCTTCGCGCAGAGTTTTCAACCTTTCTTTGGTAACTTCGCCCAGTACGCGAATGGCCAGACCCGGGCCCGGGAAAGGATGCCTTTCGATAATGCCGGGTGGTACGCCGATTTCACGACCTAACACACGCACTTCATCTTTGAAAAGTTTGCAGAACGGTTCGATTAATTCGAACTGCAAATCTTCGGGTAAACCGCCGACATTGTGGTGCGATTTAATTTTAACCGCCACTTTTTTGCCGGTTTTAGAATCTATTTTAGTGCCGGCCGACTCGATCACATCGGGATAGAGTGTGCCTTGAGCGAGAAAATCAAAAGGCCCCAGTCGCTTCGATTCTTCTTCAAATACGCGAATAAACTCGGTGCCGATAGCTTTGCGCTTGTCTTCGGGATCGGTCACTCCCGCGATTTTTCCAATAAATCTGTCACGGGCCTTGACGAAATGCACATGAATATTGAAGTCGCGCTCAAAAGTCTCAACCAGCCATTCTGGCTCATTTTTGCGCATGAAACCTTGATCGATAAACATACAAGTGAGGTTTTCACCAATTGCTTTGTGCAATAAAAACGCCAGAGTAGAGCTGTCTACACCGCCGGATAGAGCGAGCAAGACTCGCCGGTCGCCCACACGCTCTTTAACTTCGCGAATGGCTTCTTCGATATAACGGCTCATGGTCCAGCTTTTGCTGCATTCACAAACCTTGAGTACAAAATTGGAAATAATCTGTTTGCCGCCCACGGTGTGGACTACTTCAGGGTGAAACTGTACTCCATACAATTTACGCGTTTCGTCGGCGATTGCAGCCACCGGTGTGTCAGCGGTGCGCGCCACAGTAGCGAAACCTTCCGGTAGTGTTGTGACACTGTCGCCATGGCTCATCCAACTTTCGATGGCGGGGTCGAGACCTTCGAAAAGTTTATCGTGATGAACAATGGTAAGCAGTGCTCGGCCGTATTCACGCACGCTGGAAGGTTCTACATGGCCACCAAGATCGCGGGACATCAGTTGCATGCCATAGCAAACACCGAGCACCGGTACGCCGAGCTTCCAGATATTCTGATCTAATTGGGGGGCAAATTCGTCATAGCAACTGGAGGGGCCGCCGGACAAGACAATTCCTTTCGGGTTGAGCCTCTTGAGTTCTTCAGCTGAAATTGAATGGGGCAAAAGCTCTGAATAGACGTTGAGTTCGCGGATACGACGGGCAATCAGTTGCGAGTACTGAGAACCGAAGTCGAGAATTGCTATAGAATCGGCCAACGCATTATCGGGCGCGGTGCCTTTAGATTGCGCCATCTGGCTGGATGTCATCTTATTCCCTCATGTTTGCCCTGAGCCGTATAGGAGTCTATTATCTCTTGAGTTGGCGCATTCTTTACTGGATCGTGACGAAGTGAAGTAGTTTGACATCCGTTTTTTTGAAGGGAAAGTTTTTTTCGTGACCTTGAACAAACTACTGGCGCAAACCATCGTCTTCTGGGCCTTGCTTGTCCTGATTATTATGTACGCCATCGATTTTAAATTACCTGATTCTCTGGCGATTTCAGACTATTTGATGACCTTTCACACAGCCGGTTATATTGCTGCCCATGGCAAGTGGCAGTTTCTCTATCCGGCCATTACGGCGACAACCTTTCACGGCGCCCCATTCGATCAGATTTCGCACCAGTTATTGCCCCGAATGCCCGCCTGGTCGGTGTCTGAATATATGTATATGCCGCTCAGCGCCTTTATTTTTGCGCCATACAGCACCTTGAAGCCTGAATTATCTCTGCTTTGCTGGCAAATTACCTCTCTATTGGCCATTGCCGCCGCCGCCTACTTTGTTCTTTCGGACGGCAAAAATACAGCCGGAAAATCCAGTGTTTTTCTGACAGCGGCAGCGACCCTGAGCTTTTTACCAGCCACCCTCACCCTTTGGATAGGCCAGGTAGGCCTGGTTTTTGGTCTTTTGCCCCTGGCCGCAGGCTTTCACTTATTGCACCGATTGCCTCTACCGGCCGGTCTTATCTTCGCTCTACTATTCCTTAAACCGCAAATGCTGGTGCTGGCAGTGTTTTTAATTGTTTGCGAACTGGCTCAAAAACGGGCTCAAACACTTATTGGCATGACCTTAGGCGTAATTGCCCTGGCCCACGCCAATGCCACGGTTTTGGGTCCGCAAATATTCCAAGATTGGCTCAACTGCCTCAAACTTTCCGATAAAATATTTTCCGATCCGGCTAATGGAGTGGCTGTACACCTGGCTACCAGCCTGCCCCGAGCAGTTTTGCTCACTCAGCCGGTAGAAGCTCACGCCACGCTTAAACCGATTGTCTACTCTATTGCCCTGCTCTTCATGACTGTTGGCCTGGCAGTTGTCGCCATGCTTTCGCACAAAAGTTCGCCTATTAAAGATGCGGCGATTAAAGCTAACCTGTCCCTTATTCTAGCTTGCCTGGCCCTTCCGCTGGTGGTCCCGCACTTATTTATCTATGATCTTTGCGTCATTGCTCCGGCCTTTTATTTACTATTTGCATCGCACAGCGAAAGCATGAAAACACTAGGAAATCTGGCGGTGCAATTGCGAAAAATATTTGCTTGTTACTGGGTTTGCATCACAGTTTACTGCGTGTGCATGGTCACCAATATCGCTCTGGCCAAGCCACTAATTTTGGTGGCGGCCATGACCATTTTTTATATTCTTGCTCTTATAGCCGTCGTAAAATATTTGCTCGATCGGAAAAAGATCGAATCAGAAGCCACAAGTTAATACTGACCAATCATTTAATTCATATCATTGCGGTATTAATCCCTGAAAGAGATTCAGGCTTATCCACAGCTAATAATGCCGGTCAACCAGTTAACCTCGTAGCAGCACTCGAAACTTGATGTTTCAATTCTGGTGGAGGCCGTTTATGCAGTCCAATAAACTCACACTCGCCGTTCTCAATTCAGCTTTGGCGCTCAGTGTATCGGTATTCACTGCTTCAGCCACACCGGCCACCGCAGGGCCACTGTCTCACCGGGCCATGAGCCGCAGCCTCAAAATAGCGCAGGCTAACCAGAACACTGAAAAGCAAACTCAAGACAAAACATCGGCAGGATCGGGCTCACTCATTGCCATGGCGTCATCGGGCCAATCGCTCGGCCAGTGCCCGCTGAAACACACAGATGTGCAAACCGAAATTTCAGGATACATTGCCAGAGTGACTGTCAAACAGGTTTTTCAAAATCCTTTCAACGATAAAATCGAAGCAGTCTACACTTTTCCGCTTTCAGAAAACGGAGCTGTGGATGAGATGGTCATGAAAGTCGGCAACCGACGCATCCAGGGCACAATTAAAAAGCGCGAAGAAGCGCGCGAAATCTATGATCGCGCCAGGGCCGCCGGCCAGGTCGCCTCATTACTCGATCAAGAGCGTACCAATATTTTCACCCAATCGGTGGCCAATATTGAGCCCGGCAAAGAAATTGAAATCACAATCAAATATATAGAAACTCTTCCCTACGAAGCAGGGAAATTTACTTATACATTCCCCACAGTGGTAGGCCCACGCTTCATTCCCGGCACCCCCACAGGCAAGTCAGGTGGCGGCGCCGCAGACGACACCAATGTAGTCCCCGATGCCTCGCGCATTACTCCCAATGTTGCCCCTGAAGGTGAGCGCGCCGGCCATGATATTTCAATCAACGTGCATCTCAATGCTGGTATGCCAGTGTCGCAAATTGAGTCTAAATTGCACCAGGTACAAATCAAGAACGAAGGCAATGGCCTGGCCACCGTAAGCCTTTCGGACAAAGCCACTATTCCCAATAAAGATTTCATCCTCAGTTGGAATGTGGCTGAAGACAAACTGAAAAGCGGCTACGTAGCTTACCGCGATCCTTCAGCCAAAGATGGTGCCGGCTATTTTACAGTGATGTTGATTCCACCAAAGCGAATTGCACCGGAAAAAGTAGCACCAAAAGAAATGGTTTTTGTCATTGACTGTTCCGGCTCACAGAGCGGCCGTCCCCTCGACAAATGCAAAGAGACCATGCGCTACATTCTTGATCACATGAATGCTCAGGATACATTCCAGATTATTGCCTTCAGCAACAGACAAAATATTTTTGCTGACAAACCTCAACCTGTCAGCGAAGAAATGAAGAATAGAGCCAGGCAATTTATCGATGGTCTGAGCGCCAACGGCGGCACATGGATGGCTCCGGCGGTGGAGAAAGCATGCGCCATCCCAGCTGACGGCAACCGTCTGCGCATAGTTACCTTTATGACTGACGGCTATGTCGGCAACGACTATGAAGTGCTGGGAATGGTCAAAAAACTACGCGCCAAATCTCGCTGGTTTAGCTTTGGCACCGGCAATAGTGTCAATCGCACACTTATTGATGGTATCGCCCGCGAAGGCGGCGGCGAGCCTGAATATGTGCTGCTCAACAGCTCCGCCGAACAAGCCGGGAAAAAATTCTATGACCGCATTTCTACGCCAGTTTTGACTGACGTTGAAATGACCACAACCGGCACCACGACTAAAGAAGTTTATCCCAAAAAAGTAGCCGACGTCTGGGCCGAAAGACCACTTTATTTTAAAGGCAAATACTTAAAAGGTGGACCGGGCACCATCGTTCTCAAAGGCTTTGCCGCCGGCAAGCCATATGAGCAAAAATTGCAGGTAGACTTTCCCCAATCTGATACCAAAAATGAAGGCATCGCTTCAATGTGGGCTCGGGCAAAGGTTGGCAGACTAATGTCCGAAGACTGGTTCGGAGCCCAATCGGGGCAACCAAACAAAGAAATCAAAGACGAAATTGTCAGCACAGCACTGGCTCATCACATCATGACGCAGTACACATCGTTTGTGGCAGTTGACGAGGCCGTCACGAAAGGGACATCCGGCAAAACAGTCAACGTTGAAGTGGAATTACCGGACGGTGTCTCAAGAGAAGGCATATATGGCGACCAGGGCCGGCAGATGCCCATATTCGATAATCGCGTCTTCCCCAGAAGAATGGGAGCAGGAAGGGGAGCAGGAACGGGCGGTGGTTCGTTCGCTAAAAGCCTAAACTTTGGCAATCACGGCGCAGTCAATATGGCAGCGCCTTCTCAGGTGGCACAACCAGTGCCGTTCACAGCCGTGGTAGGAATGAAATCAGCGGGCTTGCAAAAAGAAAGCGCAGTCGATAGCTTGAGCTACAAAAAAGCAAAAGCTAATAAAGGTGAAGAGAAGAGCACTGGCAAACTGACCCAATCACTTCTCGATGCTCTGGAAAAAGCCAGGCAAACAAAGTCAGGCAGCAAGGGACGTTTGCTGGTTTCAATTAATTTGAAGGCCTTCACAGCTGAAATTAAAAAGAAACTGAAAGCACTTGGTGTGGAAGTTTTGCCGGATCAGCCAGCGAGCGAAAATGCCACCACTATCAAAGCTTATGTCAGTGTCGAAAAAATTGAAGCGCTGGCCAAGCTTGATGCGGTCTTGCAAATTGATGTAGCGGCAGAAAAACATTAGAACGTTGAGCATTGTTGGTCAGCAAATTTATAATCCGAGTGAAAATTGACAATTCGGGTATTTAGAGGCACAGTCGCAAGAAACTCTAAAATGGGTAGATTTCTAGTAGCTACTCGCGAGTTGCTCAATGGCCAAAAGAAATCTCCTGCTGCTCTCACTGTCGCTGCTGTTGACGCAATCATTCGGCACTGGCAGCTTTGCCGCCGATAGCCTTTTGCAGGGCGGGGTCAAAAACGAATTGCAACTTAATCCGTCGCTGCAGCTAACTCCTCAACTTCGTGGAAGCACTAATCAAACAACGAGCCCGGGCGCTAGTGACGCACCGGTGCAATATAAAGGTAACGTGCGCCTCGGCCCGCCGCTGCCTGCCGCAGCTCAGACAAACGTACCGGAGCTTTTAGGTGGCAGCATCCGGGGAGCGTCAGGGGGCATGCAGGGCATTATTGTGCCAATATCGTCTTACAATCGCACTCCCGGTGGCGCTGGAGGCGTCATCAATTATGTGCCGGTTAACACCGCTCCAGATCATTATAAAACCATCGGCCGAGGAGTAACGGTGCTTTCTCCCGACCTCGCTGTCTCAGCCATGCCTGGCCTGATGCCGGCAGTGGTATCGCCGGGAAGATTCGCCGGCGGCACAATTGGACAGTTCATCCAGCCACAAATGATCGCTCCTGGATTGAATACCAACGCCACCGTCAGCGCTTTGCCCAAAAGCCCACCAGGCTATGTCACTCGCCGCGGTGTGACTGCAGCACCCGGTTATGAAGTGAGCATCAAACTGCCTGGCCTGAGTAAAGAAACACTGGGCGGCAGGTGGTCGGCCAACCAGCCACTGCCACTTAGCCTCTGTGCAGTACCCGGCACACTGCAGTCACAGCGCATATTTACAAGACTCGAACCGGCCGGTGAAGTCGCCCACGCCGGACTACTGACCCAATTGCAGGCCAACCGCACTTGCGCCAGTTGGCCCGACTGGTATCGCGTTCTAGCCAGAGCAATTTATAGCGGCTGGCAAACAGCTGACGTTTGCCCCGGCACCGCCAAAATCGAAATTACAGTCAAGGCCAACCATGACATTAACGGTCGAGTTGTCGATTTCGTTGCCGCTGATGGTATGGAACGCAATATTCCCAGAGAGACTAAATTTAGAGAAACAGCGGTGAAGATTGTGGATCGCACAGGCTATTTTGAAATTCCTGATTTTCCTGACAGTGAGACCAAGCTAGTGGTTTTTGATATCGACTTGAAGCGCACAGTGGATGGGCCCACCGGTGTATCTATTGTGGGTATGCCTGATAAGAAATAGCCCACAATCACAAGACCTTCAATTACAAGATCGTGTTTAGTGCACTGAGCAAAACATCAACCTCAGAGGCTGTTGTAAAAGCACCAAAGCTAATACGCAAAAGCCCTTGCTCACTAGTCTTCAGAGTCTGGTGGGCCAGCAGTGCACAGTGCAGTCCCGGACGGGCGGCAATATCAAAATCTTGATCTAACTTCAGCGCCACTCGATCTGGCGTAATGCCAAGCTTGGCAAATGACAGAGAAAAAACAGGCAAAAAGCTCTTCAAACTTTTAAATCTCTCCCCTTCAGAAGCTTCAAAAAGCCAGTCCGGACGGCCTGATAGGTCTATCGCACCTGCCGACTTTTTCTTATCCAAGTTGGCGAGGCCTTCTAAAAATTTAAGCGATAAACTCTCTTGATTTTGATGCAACGCATTTGCTTGAGCATTCACAAAAGCAACACCGGCGGCCAGACCCGCCACCAGATGCGGTGCGGCACTACCTGGTTCAAACCGATCAGGAAGCGCTTCTGGCATAGCGAACGAATCTGAATTAGAGCCTGTGCCGCCGAAGCAGGTCAAGCCCAGGTCTTCACCATCTTTTATATAAAGCAAACCGATACCGGACGGGCCAAGCAAGCCCTTGTGGCCCGAGGTCAACCAAAACGAAACCGCCGCGCTGGCGGCTAGATTTTCAACTACATGACCGGCACTTTGAGCGCCGTCGATCATGAGTGGTACGCCCCGCTTCTCTAATAGTGAAGCCACCGGTTCAAGCTCAAGAATTTGCCCACTGACATTGCTTGCTCTTGTAAATACGCACAAAGCCGGCTTGTGCAAGTCGAGTAAGTCTTGCAGAATTTTGAGATCAACCAGCGCTCCCAATTGGCCAGGCAAAAGCCCCGCTATCACGGGGGGGACTACAACAATGTTGAGGTTCAAGCGCAGGGCGATGGCTGTCAGAGGCCGCATCACGGCGTTGTGCTCAAACGAGGTCACTAGAACACTATCGCCGGATTGGAACCGACCAGCCGCCACCATGCCGTTTAAGACCAGATTTATGGCTGCTGTACAGCTACTGGTGAAAATCACGCGACTGCTGTCTTTGACGCCAAGATATTTAGCAATGTCGCTGCGACCTTCAAATTGCAACCGTCCGGCGTCAAGGGCCACCCTATGGGCACCTCGCCCGGGGCTGCCACCTTTGCGCAACGCCTCACTAGTAGCCTGGTAAACCTGCTCTGGCTTGGGATGCGACGTGGCGGCGTTATCAAAATAGGGGCTCAACAGATCACCTCAATAAAAGGCATTAGACGGTTAGAGATGCTAGCATTTTCTTCCGGGGCGTTTGCCTTGATGAGCTGGCGTTGGTTAGTAAAAATGATCAAGAAAAAGAGATTAACTGAGGCTATAGCCATTTCAGGAGGCGCAGGCATCCTGTTATCGGGTCTGTACGCGCTTTCTTTAAACGTCTCAGACTGGGCCCCCTGCCTGGCGGCGCCGCCAAAATCGCTGGCTGGTCCGGTAACGGTCAAGCATAGCCCTGCTTCATCCGAGACCGCCGCCCCTGTTGCGCATCAGGTGCCTGCCGAAATTATGCAGTTGTGGCAAAGTCCATCGCCTGCCTATGCAGCAGCCACAGGCAAAATCGGTCTGGAAAATAGAGATTTTTCTATCAATAAGTTACGCGGTTTTTTCCAGAACAATCCCGGCAACAAAACCGAGCGCCTGGCCGCTTCATACGCCCTTGGCCGCCTTCTTGCCCACAGCCAGTTTGGAGCCGATCAAAACGAAGCAATGACGCTTTTTGCTCAGTCGCAAAGTATGCCTTTATTGCACATTGCTTCGCTGTGGCACACGGCCGAAATATTGACAGTGCAAGGCGACGAAAAGAAAATACGCGAATTTGTCGAGCGCATTTTGCGCGACCCTGCCGCCAAACCTGATGCCCAGGCCCGTGCACTTTATGAGTTGGCGCAATCATTTATGCGCGAACAAGATACCATCCATGCAAAAGAACTATTTTTGACCCTGCGGCAAAAACATCTTGGCACCGAATACGCCACCGCAGCCAATTATTATCTCGGCCAGATGGCATTAACAGATGCGGGTGCTGGAGCCGATCCTAAGCAAGCCATGACTTACTTCAGCGATTATCTCAAAGACAGTGTTAACGGTCGCTTTTCTGCTGAAGTGGCCGACAAACTTTTAGCGTTCGGCTCCAAAGGTGCCCTCCTGACGGCGGCAGATTTAGAGCGCATTGGCCTGGTCTATTATCGCAAAGGCGACTACGCCAAAGCTTTAGATGCCTTTGAAAAATCAGGCACCACCAATAACCAGTTTCGCAAAGCTCAGTGCCAGGCAAAATTGCACCGCAAAGCAGAGTCAATTGCCGCCTTACTTCTCGCAATTAAGCAGTCACCTGAATCCACCTATTATGATGATTTTGCCGACGTAGTGACAGGGCCGCTCTCCCGGGCAGAAACGGCGCAGGTGTGGAAGCAAATCCTCGCCCTCAAGCCAGTTAAGCTCGATCATGCCCTCTGGAATATCGCTGTGCGCTCTACCGACCAGGAAGCCAGGCCGCTATTCCGTCGTCTAGTCGATCAATATCCCACCTCTGAACATGCACCAGAGGCGATGTGGTGGATGTTCTGGCACAACTTGAAGAATATCTATCCAGGTGGAATAGCCAAAAATAAAGCCATGGCTATTGAGCTCGCCAACTCTGCCGAAAATACGGCAAAGGTCTATCACACCCATAGATCCGCCGCTCGTTTTCTTTTCTGGGCCGGAAAAATACATGAGCATTTGGGCGATCACGCCAGAGCCAGAGGCCTGTATCAACAAGCTTTTGCCAGGTATCCGGCCAATTATTATGGCCATCGGGCACAGGCACGCCTGGCGTTTTTGAATGCTCCGGCCGATAAGCGACGCGATCGCGGCTGGTCTACCACTGCGGACAGACCTAACAGCACGACAAATTGGAATTGGCCTGAACCACCGGCCCTTTTCGACATAGAAAAAATTGCCCGTTTCGCCGGACCGGAAGTGGCACTGCTGGCTGCTGCCAGACAAATGGACGAATGCCAGCAGGCCTTAAATGCCGCTGCCGGAAAAGAAGGCGCCTCCCTTCACGATGACATGGCCGGTTTCCGCTCATGGCTTTTACTCAATCAAGGCCTGATTATGGAAGGCATTCGCGCTGCCGGCAAAGATTTAGACGGCAAACCGAGCCGCTCACCTTTGTGGCAGATAGATTATCCGTGGGCTTATGCCGCTCGCATCAAAGAACAGGGCCAGCTGCGCAAAGTCGACCCATATTTAATTCATGCTTTAATTCGCGAAGAGTCTCGTTATTTTCCCAGAGCTTTAAGCCGTTCGCAGGCAATGGGATTGATGCAATTACTTCCTGCCACCGCCATTGGTGTCGCTAAACGCATCAGCGTACCAATCGTAGAGAAGGATGATATTTTCATTCCTGACAACAATATCAAACTTGGTACCGCCTACCTTGAATACACTTTAAAACGCTTCAATGGCAACGCCATGCTGGCTGTAGCCAGTTATAACGGAGGCCCAAACGCGGTCAAAAGCTGGGTAGATCGCTTCCATGCGGCAGGCGGCAGTGACTGGGATTATTTCGTTGAAGAAATTCCCTATCGCGAAACCAGAGACTATGTTCGCAAGGTTTTCGGCAGCTATTTTGTGTACGAAAACCTCTACTAAGGGTATAAGTACGGTAAGCTCTAAAGATAAGCTCTGAAAGTAAGCTTTGAAGACAAAATCAAATCAGCCGCTAGTTTGTAGGAACGTTTGTTGTTAGGACCTTTACACCTCGAAACACTGATCAACATAGCCTGCCTGCTGGTGGTTCTGATCTTTGTCGTACCGCGAATCTGGGCGGTAATTGAGCTTAACTGGTTGCGCACGGTGACAGAGGCCAAATTAGGCAAAGTCGCCTATACTCCAACTGCGATTGAGAGCAAACAACCCCTCCATATTGCCTCCGCTTCAGTGCAAAGAGCGCTGACATTGCACCACCGCAATTTTAAGTACAACATTAAGGTGATCACGATCACTGATCCCATTGAGCCTTCCATCAGAGTTGAAGGCGTGACCGAAATTGCCTTGAGCCGCAAGTCTACAATCAAAAGTAACTTTACCGGCGACCAGAGCAAAGCAACGAAATTGATGATGACCGTGCGAGCCGATGTTACTAAAATCGGAGAGGGCACCAAAATTATCTGGCGTTATTTGCCTTCAGATCCGGGGCTTTTCCAATCACAAATTCAGATTGCCGACCCCAACATTGATTATCTCTTGGCCCGTACTAATTACGTCTTGATGCGTCAGCTTAAACCGCTCATTTAGTCAATTTATACTCTTTGATTTTTCCCAACAAAAGCACCATTGTTTCGCGCAGGAACGCAAGCTGCACACCGCGTGTGGCTATGTTACGTTGCGACAAATACTGAACAAAAAAAAGAGCCCTTTGCAACCGACAACTAGGTACGGCGGAGCTTCGCGCGCACTTTCTGAATTGCATAGCTAAGGAACAGAATTGGTAAAGGTCTCAGTAACGATAGGTCCAATGCGAACCGCGCGAGCTACAGAGCGGCTCATAATGAGCTTTTAGTTTTT